>JAEEGJ010004574.1_pt1 | contig 46341 bp, 30 predicted proteins | sample 8958761 | NCBI WGS metagenome assembly JAEEGJ01 (sample SAMN16246546, study PRJNA631951) | gut metagenome | biome: gut microbiome; feature: rumen; material: RS-attached | host: Bos | place: Iran: Karaj | collected 2018-10
AACTTCATTGAGTCCGAATGGTGGGCTTTAAAGACACTTTGGGACAAGGGACTTCTTTACAAGGGCTTTAAGATCGTTCCTTATTGCCCGAGATGCGGAACACCTCTTTCATCTGCCGAAGTTTCCCAGGGCTATAAAACAGTAAAGGAGAGATCTGCGATCGCCCGCTTCAAGGTTAAGGGCGAGGATGCATATGTTCTCGTATGGACAACCACACCCTGGACGCTTCCTTCCAACGTGGCTCTTTGCGTGAATCCTGTTGAATCCTACGTAAAGGTTAAATGCGCGGACGGATACACCTACTATCTTGCGGAAGCTCTTTGCGACACCGTTCTCGGAAAATTTGCCGACAAGGAAAACGGCATAAAAGCCTATGAGATCCTTGAAAGATACACGGGTAAGGATCTGGAATACAAGGAATACGAGCCTCTCTTTGATTGTGCGGTCGAGCTTTGCAAGAAGCAGAACAAGAAGGCTTACTATATAACCTGCGACGGATATGTTACTCTTACCGACGGTACGGGAGTCGTACATATTGCTCCCGCATTCGGTGAAGACGATGCCAAGGTCGGCAAAAACTATGACCTTCCTTTTGTTCAGCTGGTTGACGGCAAGGGCTGCATGACCGCTGAGACAAAATATGCAGGGCTGTTCGTTAAGAAGGCGGATCCCGAGGTGCTCAAGGATCTTGATGCAGCGGGACTTCTCTTCGATGCTCCCAAGTTTGAGCATGAGTATCCTCACTGCTGGAGATGTGACACTCCTCTTATCTACTATGCAAGAGAGTCATGGTACATCAAGGAAACAGCGGTAAGAGACGATCTTATCAGAAACAACAACACAGTTAACTGGATCCCTGAATCCATCGGTAAAGGAAGATTCGGTAACTGGCTCGAGAATATCCAGGACTGGGCTATCTCCCGTAACCGTTACTGGGGTACTCCTCTTAACATCTGGGAGTGTGAGTGCGGTCACCAGGAGTGTATCGGAAGCAGAGAAGAGCTTAAGAAGTTAAGCGGAAACGATGCTGCCGAGACAGTTGAGCTTCACAGACCTTACATTGATGAGATCACATGCAAATGTCCTAAGTGTGGCAAGGAAATGCACAGGGTTCCCGAGGTTTTGGACTGCTGGTTCGACTCAGGTGCAATGCCCTTCGCTCAGCACCACTATCCCTTCGAGAACAAGGAGCTTTTCGAGGCTCAGTTCCCTGCACAGTTCATTTCTGAGGCAGTTGACCAGACAAGAGGATGGTTCCACTCACTTATGGCAGAGTCCACACTCCTTTTCAACAAGGCTCCTTATGAGAACGTAATCGTTCTTGGCCACGTTCAGGATGAGAACGGTCAGAAGATGAGTAAGTCCAAGGGTAACGCAGTTGATCCTTTCGATGCTTTGGAAAAATATGGCGCAGACGCCATCAGATGGTACTTCTACATCAACTCAGCACCTTGGCTTCCCAACAGATTCTCCGGTGACACCGTTACCGAGGGTCAGAGAAAATTCATGGGTACCCTTTGGAATACATATGCATTCTTCGTTCTTTACGCAAACATCGATAACTTCGACGCTTCCAAGTACACCTTAGAGTATGACAAGCTTCCTGTTATGGATAAGTGGGTTCTCTCCAAACTTAATACCACGGTTGGAGAGGTAGACGACGATTTGGCCAACTATAGAATACCCGAAGCTGCGAGAGCACTTCAGGAGTTCGTAGACGACCTTTCAAACTGGTACGTAAGAAGAAGCAGAGAGCGTTTCTGGGCAAAAGGCATGGAGCAGGACAAGATCAACGCTTACATGACTCTTTACACAGCTCTTGTAACCATTTCAAAAGCAGCTGCTCCCATGATTCCTTTCATGACAGAGCAGATTTACTTAAACCTTGTATATAACATCGATAAGACTCAGCCCGAGTCCATCCACCTTTGCGACTTCCCTGAAGTTAAGAAGGAGTGGATTGATGCAGAGCTTGAGGCTTCCATGAAGGAAGTTCTTAACGCTGTAGTTCTTGGACGTGCAGCAAGAAATACTGCAAACATCAAGAATCGTCAGCCCATCGGCAAGATGTTTATCAAGGCTGAAAAAGAACTTGACGATTTCTACACAGAAATCATCAGAGATGAATTGAATGTAAAAGAAGTTGAATACACCGACGACGTAAGAGAGTTTACATCCTACTCCTTCAAGCCCCAGCTTCGTACCGTAGGACCTAAGTACGGCAAGCAGCTTGGCGGTATCCAGAAGGAACTTGCTTCCCTTGACGGAAACAAGGCAATGGATGAGCTCAATACCAATGGTGCTCTTAAGTTCATGGTAGGTGACGTAGAGGTAGAACTTACCAAGGATGATCTTCTTATCGAGATGACCAAGAAGGAAGGCTTTGAGGCAGTTGAAGATTACGGCGTAACCGTTGTTCTTGACACCAACCTCACACCCGAACTTATCGAGGAAGGTTTCGTCCTTGAGGTTATCAGTAAGATCCAGACCATGCGTAAGGACATCAACTTCGAGGTTATGGACCGCATCAAAGTCGGCATCACAGGTAATGCTAAGCTTGCTGACATCGTTAAGAAGAACGAAGCAGCTATTGCTACCAAGGTTCTTGCAAACGAAATCTCTACTACTACAGATTTCGCCAATGCTAAGTCTTGGAACGTAAACGGCGAGGAAGTAACCATCTCCGTAGAGAAGAACTAGAATATTGCCGCAAAGGCGGATGTGCAGGTTGGGGACAGGCCCAGATTGCACATAAAAAAGCAAAATAAAAGCAGGGCACATTTCACATGCGTCCTGCTTTTTTACGTGCAATCTGGGCCTGTCCCCAACCTGCACATCCGGGCCTTAATAGTTGTTTACCCGGCCAGGTCCACCTGCTGCATGGTGCCGGCGACACCGGATTCGTAGAGGAACATTCCGGTGGAGCGAAGGCGTGCAGTGTCAAGATTGTCGTCGTCTTTATAGTGGAAATTGGTGGCCTGGCGTCCAAGATAGATGGCGCCTACGCCCTTGTCCGCAAGGGAGTAGAGTGTGTCGGTGCCGTCTGCCTCTTTAACCCAGATTTTCACCTTATTCCAGATTTCATCATTTTCATCAATCCAGCCGTTTCGGTCTGAATCGTACTTCGAAAGATCATAGAAGCCGTCTCCGGTCTTGGTGCCAAAAAGCTCACCACCGTCGTTTATAACTCCGTCTTCGTTAAGGTCAAGGGCCAGCATTCCTGTTCCGGGGCCAAAGGCGTGAATCTCATCCTTAATTCCGTCACAGTCCAGATCAAAGAAGAATTTCTGATCGGAAATCTCAGCCACTTCACTGTCAAGATTAATAACCAAAGGATCGCAGAACTTGGCTGCCTGTACAAAGCTTCCTGCGTACTCGGTGTAGAAGGTTCGGCTCATGGAAACATCAAGATTAAACTGAATCTCCCGTCCCGTAGAGTCCACAACGGTTCCTGCAGTGGAGAAGGAATAGGCTTCGTGCTCGGTGTAGGAGTAATTCTCCTCATAGAGAAGCGATACCTGACTGGGGTCAGTGCCTTCGGTACCCTCTGCGTGGCACTCTGCCAAAGATGTACCCTCACGAAGGCTGTCCCGATACTTTTTGCCCTTGTTAAAGAGCTCTTCAAGGTACCTGATAAGCTGCTGTCTGAACTCATCCATGGCTCGTAGAGGATTTGATTCCGTGACTTTCTGAGCTTTGGAAATCCTTGATAAAGGCCTTCCGGAACTCATCATGGAAAGAATCTCGTCAACGCTTGCGGCATTCCCCGCCGTCTCCTTTTCTGCCGATGTGGAAGAATCCACAGTTTCTACAGCTTCCTCTCCTTTCTTCAAAGTCTGTCCGTCCAATTGGTTGTTTACGTCCCTGTCAAATAAGCCGGCAAAAGAACCCGGCATATTTGCACCATTACCCGCATATGAACCAACGACTTTCTGCTGATAAGCCTGGGTCACAACGTAGGTATTGGTGGATTCCATTCCGAGGTTGAAAGAATTGATTTTCATATTTTTCCCTCCTTATGGAATGATATAGATATTGCGGATTTTGCCTAAAAAAGGGCAAAAAAGTACCTCCAACAAAGCATTGGCAAGATGCTCCGCCGGAAGTACCATCCATGGTCATTATATATATCGGTAAAATCGTAAGATTCTTTAACCCAACTTGTAAAAAAACTTCTATCCAATTATAATGAATCCGTCCACGAATTTTACCCGGAGGAACTTAAATGATCAGATTCATAATTATTATTTTATTTATTTTAATTTTCTTTATCGTAAGCATTATTCTGCTTCCCATCACATGGCTCATCGGCGTGTTCAACAAGAAAGCCATGAGAAACATAAGCTTAAGCATAATAAAGTGGGTATTTTCAACCATCGTTTGGCTTGCAGGCACAAAGCTTGAGGTCAGAGGCCTTGATAACGTGCCCGAAGATCAGCCCGTACTTTACGTTGGTAACCACAGAAGCTTTTTTGACATCGTAATCAGCATGATTTATGTGAAAAGAGTTACGGGCTATGTGGCCAAGAAAGAGACTAAGAAAGTACCATTCCTTGCTCAATGGATGATGAACCTTAACTGTCTTTTCCTTGACAGAAGCGATATCAAGCAGGGCCTTAACATTATCCTTAAAGCCATTGACCTTGTGAAAGAGGGCTACTCCATTTGCATCTTCCCGGAGGGCACCAGAAACAAGGAGGAGGGAACCTTCCTTCCCTTCCATGAGGGCAGCTTCAAGATTGCCCAGAAGAGCGGATGCCTCATTCAGCCCTTTGTTTTCTACAACTCGGCGGCGATTTTTGAGGACCATTTCCCCAAAGTAAAAAGCTCCCATGTAATCCTGGAATACCTCCCTACCATTGACATGAAAGCCATGGAGAAGGAGGAGGCCAAGCACATCGGAGCCTACACTCAAAAAATCATTGAGGAAGCTTACTTCAAAATCAAAGCAGAGGTTTCAAACCAATAAATTAATAGTCGTTATCAGACGGCGCCACAAAGTAGTCACCTGAAAGGATTTGTGCAAGCATGTAGATGTAAGCTGCATTGCTTCGCAGATCCTTTAATTTATACTCATCTTTTTCATATATATAATCTTCTGAGGTAAAATTCCGACCTCTAAAATAATGCTCATGGTTGCTTATTACGCTGGCGTACTCATCATTGGTGAGAACGTAGTTTGAGGTGGAGAGAATCACCATGTTCCAAAGAAGACTTTCAAAGGAATCATCTCCGTCTATCACAGAAACCATAAAGGAATCGTCTCTGGCGGCCTGAGAGATAATCTCCCCGTTTTTCATAAGATTCTTCATAAGTGACTGGCACTTTCCAACGGAAACGGCTTTCCTGGTCAGCATGTATGTAACCGATGAATAAAGATTCCAGTGGTCGGCCTTTATATCAACGGTTGCAGGCAATAATTCGTTGGCGTAGGTGTAGTAGCTTTGAAGGCCCGATGCCCTGTAAAGCTCCACTGCGGCGGCGGCCAAAACAGAAGAGGAGGATGAGGAGGAAGATATGGCTTTTTCCTTCTCTAAATACTTCCAGGCCATGTCCGCGGCCTTAAGACAGATGGAGGCGTACTCCGCATCCACGTCCTTATATACATAGGAAAACTTCGCCATAACTGCGGCGAAAGCGGCACTTGCAGTGTAATCAACGGGAGCCAGATTATAGGTGACGGACACGTTGTCGTTAACGGTGTAAAGGCTCTTGAAAACGCCGCCTGAAGTCTCATCCTGCAAAGAAAGCATCCACACAGACTCGTGGTAGAGCTGGTCAAGAATTCGAATGTCACCTGCATCGTTTGTGAACTCAGCGAAGGACTGAGGGAAAAGCTCGTAGGCCGTAAGTAACGTCATCATGGTCTCGGCGGCAATCTCCACTTCCTGGGTTCCGTTTTCGTCCGTAATCCAGCCACCCTGGATAATCTTCTCGATCTCCGCCCCTTTGGTGTCCCTGGCCTTAACGGAGATTCTTTTCTCCCTTACCATATCAAGAACATCCAAAGCATCGGGCACAATGCCTCTTATTAACTCGTCGGTAACCACAAAGGGATAGCTTTCCCCAAGGCCCGGGCATTTAATATAGTAGCTTCCGTTTTTCTTAAGGTCGGTGAAATTCCCGTATCCCAAAGGCGCAGTGCCGCCCGCAGGGTGCCTCTTGGTCTTCACGACTCCGCTGTAGACTCTCTTTCCCGTATCGGCGTCCATGACATCAAAGGTCTGGGGCAGTGAATCTGAGGTAAAAACCACAACTTTCTCAGCTTCCGTTTCAAAGCCCGCCTTGTCCGTTACGATGTGGGGAATAACCACGGGGACGCTGTCATAAAGGTGGGGTTCCTCGTTCATGCTGAGGAATTCCTCAGTCTCTGTGGCATACTCCATCCTGAAACCGGGAACCGAACAGGATACAAGGAGACTTGCAATGCATGCAGTTGTAATAATCGGGAAAGTTTTGGACTTCATAACCATATTATAGCCCCGATGTGACAGGGGAGAAAAGGAGAATTTTTCATACATCGTTGTAAATATGCAGAAAATAGGCTAAAATAAAAACAATCTTGGCTTTTAAGGAGGAGTAAATTTTGAAGAAGAACACTATTCAGAAATTCGACAAAGACCTTTTTAAACGCAGTGTACTCTATAACGTCAAAACTCTGTACCGTAAGACCTTAGAGGAAGCTACGGATCAGCAGATTTTCCAGGCAGTATCCTACGCAATCAAAGATGCGGTGGTTGATCACTGGCTTACTACCCAGAAAGAATACGAGAAGGAAGACCCCAAGACACTCTACTATTTATCCATGGAGTTTCTCATGGGACGTGCCCTCGGTAATAACATTATAAATTTAAAGGCCTATAAACCCGTAAAGGAAGCCCTTGAAGAACTGGGACTTAACCTTGATGTGATTGAGGATCAGGAGCCCGATGCAGCTCTTGGTAACGGCGGTCTCGGAAGACTTGCGGCATGTTTCCTTGACTCCCTTGCAACCTTAGGCTATAACGCTTACGGCTGCGGCATCAGATACAGATACGGAATGTTTAAACAGGAAATCCGTGACGGCTACCAGGTGGAGGTTCCCGACAACTGGCTTGTTAACGGAAATCCCTTCGAACTTAGAAGACCCGAGTACACCAAGATTGTTAAATTTGGCGGCTATGTCAATGTATATATGGACGAGAAGGGCAGAAACAATTTCGTCCAGGAAGATTATCAGTCAGTTAAGGCCATTCCCTACGACCTTCCTATCGTGGGCTATGGAAACGGTATCGTAAACACCTTGAGAATATGGGATGCAGAGCCTGTTGAGTGCTTCAAGCTTGAGTCCTTTGACAAGGGAGATTACCAGAGAGCCGTTGAGCAGGAGAACCTGGCAAGAAACATCTGTGAGGTTCTTTACCCCAACGACAACCACTATGCCGGCAAAGAATTAAGACTTAAACAGCAGTACTTCTTCATTTCAGCCTCCGTTCAGGAAGCAGTCGAGAAGTATTTAAGAACTCACGACGACCTTCACAAGTTCCATGAGAAGGTTGTGTTCCAGCTTAACGATACACATCCCACAGTGGCTATTGCGGAGCTCATGAGAATTCTCATGGATGAGCATTATTTCACATGGGAGGAAGCATGGGAAGTTACCTCCAAGACCTGTGCTTACACCAACCACACAATCATGTCGGAAGCCCTTGAGAAATGGCCCATCGAGCTCTTCTCAAGACTCCTTCCCAGAATTTACCAGATTATCGAGGAAATCAACTCCAGATTCATCCGTCAGATTCATGATAAATACGATAACACCGGTGTAAATGTGGATGAGAAAATCAGAAAGATGGCCATCATCTACGACGGCCAGGTTAAGATGGCTCACCTTGCAATCGTAACGGGCTTTTCCGTAAACGGAGTTGCAAGGCTTCACACCGAAATCTTAAAGAATCAGGAACTTAAGGACTTCTATGAGATGTATCCCGAGAAGTTCAACAACAAGACCAACGGTATTACCCAGCGTCGTTTCCTTCTTCACGGCAATCCCTTGCTTGCGGATTTCGTAACAGGAAAGATTGGGGATGACTGGATTACAGATTTGCCTCAGATTGCGAAACTGAAAGTTTATGCAGACGACGCCAAGGCTCAGCAGGAGTTCATGAACATCAAGTACAGAAACAAGGTTCGCCTTGCAGAGTACATTGCAGAGCATAACGGCATCGAGGTTGATCCCAGGTCAATTTTTGATGTGCAGGTTAAGAGACTTCACGAGTATAAGAGGCAGCTCTTAAATATCCTTCACGTAATCTATCTCTACAACAACCTTAAAGAGCATCCCGAGATGGACTTTACTCCCCGTACCTTTATCTTCGGGGCAAAAGCAGCAGCGGGCTACGCAACAGCAAAGCTCACCATTAAGCTCATTAATTCCGTTGCGGATGTGGTTAATAACGACCCTGTGATTAACGGAAAGATCAAGGTGGTCTTCATTGAGGACTACAGAGTATCAAACGCAGAGTTAATCTTTGCTGCGGCAGATATTTCCGAACAGATTTCTACTGCATCCAAGGAAGCATCCGGAACCGGTAACATGAAGTTCATGCTTAACGGTGCGGTTACCATAGGAACCATGGACGGTGCCAACGTTGAGATTGTTGAGGAAGTTGGAGAAGAAAACGCTTTTATCTTCGGATTATCATCGGAAGAGGTAATAAACTACGAGCAGCGCGGCGGATACAACCCCAACGATATCTTTAATTCTGACCCGGATATCAGAAAGGTTCTTATGCAGCTTATTAACGGCACCTTCGCAGAGGGTGACCCGGATCTGTTCAGACCCTTATATAACTCGCTTCTTAACACTCAGAACTCTTCAAGAGCCGACACTTACTTTATCTTAAAGGACTTCAGGTCCTATGCCGAGGCTCATGAAAGAATTGAGGAAGCATATAAGGATGAGAAGAGATGGGCCAAGATGGCAATGCTTAATGTAGCAAGCGCCGGAAAGTTTACCTCAGACAGAACCATTAAAGAGTACGTTGACGATATCTGGCATCTTGATAAGGTGACAGTTAAATAATTTAATATAAAGGAAAAATATCAGCATGATTGAATTGACAAAAGGCGGAGCTTACTTGGTAAAGGGTACCACCCTTATAGAGGAGAATTCAGGTGAAGCTTCAGGTTACAACAAGGAGGAAGCCTTAAAGGGCACCATGGCATATGGCATCCTTAAGGCTCACAACACATCCGACAACATGGATAAGCTTAAGATTCGTTTTGACAAGCTTACATCCCATGACATCACATTTGTAGGTATCATCCAGACAGCAAGAGCATCGGGACTTGAGAAATTCCCCATGCCCTATGTCCTTACCAACTGCCACAACTCACTTTGCGCAGTAGGCGGCACCATCAACGAAGATGACCACATGTTTGGACTTACCTGCGCAAAGAGATACGGCGGAATTTACGTTCCCCCTCATCAGGCAGTAATTCACCAGTTTGCCCGTGAAATGCTTGCCGGAGGCGGCAGAATGATTCTTGGTTCCGACTCCCACACCCGTTATGGTGCCCTCGGTACCATGGCTATGGGTGAAGGCGGTCCCGAGCTTGTTAAGCAGCTTCTTAACCAGACCTATGACATTGACAGACCCGGCGTAGTGGCTGTTTACATGGAGGGTGAACCTTCCTTTGGCGTCGGCCCTCAGGACGTGGCTCTTGCCATCATCGGTGCCGTATTTAAGAACGGCTATGTTAAGAACAAGGTAATGGAGTTCGTAGGCCCCGGTGTGGCTAAGCTTTCCGCAGATTTCAGAATCGGCGTTGACGTAATGACCACCGAAACCACCTGTCTTTCATCCATCTGGCAGACAGATGCTGAAATCGAAGAGTTCTACGCAATTCACAACAGACCTGAAGATTACAAGGAACTTAAGCCCGCTGACGTGGCTTACTATGACGGCGTCATTAAGATTGACCTTTCAAAGGTTAAGCCCATGATTGCCATGCCTTTCCATCCCAGCAACACTTACACCATCGAGGAACTGAACGCTAACCTTTCGGACATCCTTGCTGATGTTGAGGCAAAAGCGAAAGTATCTCTGGGTGAGAATGTAAACTTCACTTTAAGAGACAAGATTAAGAACGGAAAACTTTACGTAGATCAGGGCATCATCGCAGGATGTGCCGGCGGCGGATTCGAGAATATATGTGCTGCGGCAGACATCATGGATGGCAAGTTCATAGGTTCTGACGGTTTTACCTTCAGTGTATATCCCGCATCAATGCCCATATACATGGAACTTATCAAGAACGGTTCCGCGGCGAAACTTATGGAGAGCGGCGCAGTGCTTAAGACAGCATTCTGCGGACCCTGCTTCGGCGCAGGAGACACACCTGCAAACAACGGCTTCTCCATCAGACATTCAACCCGTAACTTCCCCAACCGTGAGGGAAGTAAGCTTCAGAGCGGACAGATTGCATCCGTTGCACTTATGGATGCAAGATCAATTGCCGCTACAGCAGCCAACAAAGGTTACCTTACTCCTGCAACAGAGTTTGACGGTACATTTGGAAAGTACAAATATCACTTTGACACCAAGATTTATGAGAATCGTGTATTTGATTCAAAGGGCGTTGCGGATCCCAACCAGGAAATCCAGTTTGGTCCCAACATTAAGGACTGGCCCAAGATGTCACCCTTGCCCGACAACCTCGTATTAAGGGTTGTATCAGAGATTCACGATCCTGTAACCACCACCGATGAGCTTATTCCTTCGGGAGAGACCTCAAGCTACAGATCTAATCCTCTTGGCCTTGCAGAGTTTACCCTGTCAAGAAAGGATCCTGAGTACGTAGGTCTTGCAAAGGATATGCAGAAAGCTCAGAAGGCAGTTGAGGAGGGCAATTGCGCCAAGGACGGAAAGCCTGACATCAAGCCCGTTATGGAAGCTATCAAGGCTGAATTCCCTGATATCTCCTGTAAGATTTGCGGATACGGCTCCACAATCTTTGCGGTTAAACCCGGTGACGGTTCCGCAAGAGAGCAGGCAGCCAGCTGCCAGAAGGTTCTTGGAGGCTGGGCTAACATTGCTAACGAATATGCCACCAAGAGATATCGTTCCAACCTCATTAACTGGGGTATGCTTCCCTTCATTATCAAGGAGGGGGATCTTCCCTTCAAGAGACTTGACTACATCTTCATCCCCGAAATCAAGAAGGCGGTGGAGACCAAGGCCGAAGTCATCAAGGCATATACAGTTACAGACAAGGGACTTGTACCTTTCGAGATGACTCTCGGAAACCTCACAGATGAGGAGAGAGAGATTATTCTTAAGGGCTGCCTTATCAATTACAACAGAGTATAAAAATTTTTCATATAGGGGTTAACTTATTATCTGACTAGCCGATATATAAGATACAGAAACGGATGACTATGCTCCACGGAGGGAGCGGAAAGAGAGGCAGATATGAGTGTAAACGGAATTACAAGTGCGGTGAACAGCTACAGCACATATACTGCTGAAGCTAAGAAGGCACCGACTGCGAAATCCGAAGCAGCCGACACTGCGGTAAAGGCCTCTGAAGAAGCCGGCGTAGTTTACGAGCCTTCTGAAGAAGCTGCAAAAGAAGCAGTTAAGACTAACAAGAACAAAATCGCAGATCCCGACCTTGTTGCCAAGCTTCAGGCTGACGCTGATGCAAGAGTAGCTCAGTTTAAGGCACTGGTTGAGCAGCTTATCTCTAAGCAGGCCAATACTTACGGAAACGCAAACGATATTTGGGCATTCTTAAGAGAAGGCAATTTCACAGTTGACCCCGCAACCAAGGCACAGGCAGAAGCTGATATTGCTGAAGACGGATACTGGGGTGTTGAGCAGACATCAGACAGAATCATCGATTTCGCAAAGGCTTTGGCAGGGGATGACCCCGAACAATTAAATAAGATGCTGGATGGCTTTAAGAAAGGTTTCAAACAGGCTGAGAAGACCTGGGGCGGAGAACTTCCCGAGATTTCAAAGAAGACCTATGATGCGGTTCTTAAGAAGTTCGATGAGCTTATCAACAAACCTGAACAGGCTGAGGCATAAAGCAAACAAACAATCACGATAAACTAAGGCAGCAGGCGAAAGCTTGTTGCCTTGTTTTTTGCCCTCAGATTGTATATAATTTAGTACAAAGATTGTATACAGGATGCAAGATACCAAAGCATCCAAAAAGGGGGAGATACAGCGAATGGACATTATTAAACGCAAAGCTTATGCCAAGATTAATCTTTGTCTGGATGTTCTCGGAAAGAGAGAGGATGGTTATCACGAGGTTTCCATGATTATGCAGACCATCGGCCTAAGTGATGATGTGACCTTAAGAAAGCAGGATGAGGGAATTAGCCTTTCCATAAACGGGGCAGACCTTCCCACAGATGAAAGTAACCTGGCTTATAAGGCCGCAAAGCTGATGTCGGACACCTATGATATCAAAGGCGGCGTAAAGATTTCCCTTAAGAAGTCAATTCCCGTAGCCGCAGGACTTGCAGGCGGAAGCAGTGATGCTGCTGCGGTAATGATGGGAATGAATGAGTTATATAACCTTGGCAAGACCAAGGATGAATTATGTGGTCTTGGAGTAAAGATTGGAGCAGACGTACCCTACTGCATCAAAGGCGGCACCGCCCTGGCAGAAGGAATCGGCGAGAAACTGACACCCTTGCCTGAGGCTCCCGGAGCCACAATTCTTATTGCAAAGCCTGACATTGCGGTTTCCACCAAGGAAGTGTATACAGCCCTTAATGTGAAGGAATTAAAGGCTCATCCTGATGTTGACGGCATGACTAAAGCCATTGTCCGCCATGACCTTGACGGAGTAATCGAGAGAATGGGAAATGTTCTTGAGAATGTAACCATCAGGAAATTCCCTGTAATAGATGACATTAAACAGCTGATGAAGGAACACGGCGCCGAGAACGCTTTAATGAGCGGTTCAGGCCCTACGGTTTTCGGAATTTTCTACGATCAAAGAACAGCGGCAGAGTGCTTTGGAGTGGTAAAAAACAGCGGCCTCGCCAAAGACGTAGCCCTTACAACTTTTGTAACACCCTAGAAGATAAGAGGGGAGGATTAAATGCAGGATAATCTGTCAATTCCAATTGATGACTATTTACCGCTTCGAGACGTGGTCTTTAAGACCTTAAGACAGGCCATTCTCACGGGAGAACTTAAGCCCGGGGAGAGACTTATGGAGATTCATCTGGCCAACAGACTGGGAGTCAGCAGAACCCCCATAAGAGAAGCAATACGTAAACTTGAATTAGAGGGACTTGTGATAATGATGCCAAGGCGCGGGGCTGAGGTCGCGGAGATTTCCGAGAAGAGCCTTAAGGACGTTTTGGAGGTCAGAAGATCCCTTGATATTCTGTGCGCAGAATTGGCCTGTGAGAGAATCACCGACGAGGGTATCGAAGCCCTTGAAAAGGCAGGTGTGGATTTTGAAAAAGCCACGGAAACCAAAGATGCCAAAGTAATTGCCGCAGCGGACGTGGCTTTCCATGACATAATTATCGGCGCCACAAACAATGACAGATTGATTACTTTAATCAACAATCTTTCCGAGCAGATGTACAGATATCGATTCGAATACATCAAGGATGAGAGCCAGCATTCTAACCTTGTTAAGGAGCATGAGGAGCTTATAAGTGCCATCAGAAACAGGGATAAGGCTGCAGCTGCCAAGTCTGCCGGAGTTCACATCGACAATCAGGAGATTTCAATCCTTAAGCAGATAAACCTTAACCACAGGGAATATGAATCGAGGAAGAAACATGAGTAACAAAGACGTAAATGCGCCCATCGGCGTTTTCGATTCCGGCGTCGGGGGACTGACTGTAGCAAGAGAAATCATGCGACAGCTCCCCAACGAGCGAATCATATATTTCGGAGATACCGCCAGAGTTCCCTATGGAAGCAAGTCCAAGGAAACCGTCACAAGGTATTCCAAGCAGATAGTAAGATTCCTTTTGGAGCATGACATCAAGGCGCTGGTTGTGGCCTGTAACACCGCATCAGCCTACGCCCTTGACGAAATCGAGAAGGAGCTTACAATCCCCGCTGTAGGTGTGGTTAAGCCCGGCGCCAAGGCTGCAACGGAGGCAACAAAGAATGGCAAAATCGGTGTAATCGCCACAGAAGGAACCATCGCAAGCCACCTTTACGATACCTACATTACAAACCTTGGGGGCGACGTAAAGATTTACTCAAAGCCCTGCCCCTTATTTGTACCTTTGGTTGAGGAGGGACTTCTTGAGGACCCTGTCACCGAGGAAATCGCAAGAAGATATCTGGCAGAGCTTATCGATATCGACATTGACACACTGATTCTTGGATGTACCCACTATCCATTAATCAGAAAGACCATCGGCAAAGTCATGGGAGAAGGGGTAACCCTTGTTAACCCAGCCTACGAAACCGCCAAGGAATTGGAACGTGTGTTAAAATCCAACAATCTCCTTAACGAAACAAGGCCGGCTCTTGGAGAGCAGCAGTACAGCTTCTTTGTAAGTGATGCCGCCGACAAGTTTAAGACCTTTGCCAACACAATAATCAAGTACGGAATCCTTTCCGCCAAAACCATCAACATCGAGGAATATTGATGAAAAAGGACATAACCCTTACAATTAAGGGCCTGCATTTAGCGGATGACGAAGAGAATACATTGGAGACAAGACATGAGGGCAGCTATTTTTTCAAAGACGGGCTGCACTATGTCCTTGCCAAAGAAGTAAACGAAGGTGTGGTAACAGACCTTCGTCTTACATTTGATGAGAAAAGTTTAAAGGTCAGAAGATCCGGGGAAATCACCACGGAGCTTACCTTTGAACCTGACATGGTACATGAGACCATGTATCGAACTCCTTTTGGATCTTTGCCTGTAAAGACCCACACATCGGAATATTATGTAAACCTTCAGACCATAGAAAAAGGGCTCATCGAAGGAGCCCTTAAATACAAACTTTATGTGGACGGAAATGTTAATTCCGACGCTACTTTGGTCTTCAAAGTAGAGGAGAAATAGCGTTTTTACTTAATAGGCTTAGCGCCTGCCTTCTCCTGCATCTTCTCAACGAAGGCTTTAAATTTGCCTTTCTTCTTAACTTCAGCCTGGGCAGTCTTGCCGTGAAGTCCCTTAACCTCAGTAATGTAAATACCGCTTACAGAAGCCTTAACTTCCTTCTTCACAGGGATGGAATCGAAAATCTTCTCATCACACACAAGAGAAAGAATCTGGGGACCAACCTTGGCTTTGACAATGGGAAGCTTGCTGCCTCTTAAAAGCTTTGGAGTCTGGTCGATAACCATCTGGGGAAGACCGGATTCCTTGATTTTCATTCTCTTCTTATCGATTATAAGCATTGATACAGACTGCTTTGCTGCGTCAATCTGAGCCTGCTGTGCTTCCTGTCTCTTCTGAGCCTTCTTGCCGAGAAAATATAAAACAATCACGCCTACGAGTAAAACGGCCGCGATGACAATCATAACAATAGTAAATGTATTCACAAATATATCCTCCGTATTTCAATAGACACCTACGCGTCACAAAGGGTATTTTATCATCATTTATATCAATAATCAACATTTTGCGTTATACTATATACCATGGAAACATTTTTGAGTGGAGTAAAAACAGCAGCAATCTTCATTTGGGAAAACCTGGTATGGATTAACCTTATTTTTGCCATAATTATCGTGTTTTTCCAGAGACGTGATCCCAAGTCCGTGTGGGCTTGGCTTCTTGTACTTTATTTCGTTCCGATTCTGGGATTTATCTTCTATCTTCTCGTCGGTTCCGATATGCACAAGCGTAAGATCTTCGTCACCAAGGGAATTGAAGATAGGATCAACAGGGCTATCAGACAGCAGGAGTATATGCTTAAGCATGCTGATGTTGAGCTTATTGCGCCCAAATTGTCGGGCTTTGCGGATCAGGTTATGTTTAACCTTGAGACCCAGGGAAGTGTCTTAAGTGATGATAACGACATAGATATTTTCACCGACGGCCGCACCAAGTTTGACAGGCTTATAGAGGATATTAAAGCTGCAAAGAAGTCCATTCACATCGAATATTACATTATTAAAAAGGATGAGCTTTTCTTAAGCATCCTTGAGGAACTTAAGAAGAAAGCTGCCGAGGGCGTTGAGGTTCGTATCCTTTTCGACGCCATGGGCTGTCGAAGCGTTAAGCATAAATTCTGGAGGGAACTTAATTCTTATGGCATTAAGACTGCCGAGTTTTTCCCTGCAATCTTCAGACGAATCAATATCCGAGTTAACTATCGTAACCACCGTAAAATCGTGGTTATCGACAATAAGATCGGATACGTCGGCGGCTTCAACATAGGCAAAGAATATATAGACAAGGACGAAAAGTTCGGGCACTGGAGAGACACTCATCTTCGCATTGTGGGAAGCGCCGTAACGGGATTGCAGCTTCGGTTCATCCTTGACTGGAACTACGCGGCTCACGAGAATCTTTTCGAAACCGACAAATACTTTGAAAATGTGGAATCAGGAGTCAGGGATTACTCCGAGGTTCAGATTATCACATCAGGCCCCGATTCCATTGAGCAGAATATCAAGAATAACTACGTAAGACTTATAAATAAGGCAAAGAAGAGTATCTACATACAGACCCCCTACTTTATCCCCGATGAGTCGCTTTTGACGGCTCTGTTTATTGCTATCAAATCCGGGGTTGAGGTCAATGTCATGATTCCCTGTAAGCCGGACCATCCTCTGGTTTACTGGGCAACCTATTCATATGTTGGAGACCTTGTTATGGCGGGAGCCAAGTGCTACACCTACGACGCGGGATTCCTTCACGCCAAGGGCATGATTGTAGATGACAAAGCTTTTTGCTACGGTACAGCCAACATGGACATCCGCTCCTTCGCCCTTAATTTCGAGGTTAACGCCATCGTCTACGACGAGGAGAAGGCAGTGGAGATGCGTCAGTATTTCGAGAAGGATGTGGAGAATTCCACCCTCATTACTTCCGACCACTACGCAGCCAGATCCCTGCCCTTTAGAATGAGAGAGCAGATTTGCAGGCTTTTCTCACCGCTATTGTAAGTTTTAGTGGAGAAATGCCCGAATTTGTGGTATAAAGAAATGTGAATATTTTTTTGATGTTTCAGTTTTAGAGAGTGAGAAAAATTATGAAAAAAACATTAGCATTGGTACTGGCTGTAGCGCTTTTAGCTATGGCACTTATGGCATGTGGCAAGGAAGAGGAAGTTATTGAACCTGCTCCCACTCCCGAACCTACAGAGGCGGTTCAGGTTGTTGAGATTGAACCCGCAGTTACTCTTGGCGAATACAAGGGCCTTGAGGTTACTTACACAGAGCCTTTTGTGGCTGAAGAGGATGTTGAGGCATATGCCCTTCAGGAGTTTACCAAGTACATTACCGAAGAGGTAGGTATTAAGGACAGAGCAGTTGAAGAGGGCGATAAGGTTTATCTTTCATATGAGGGAAAGATTGACGGAGTTGCTTTTGATGGCGGAACCTCCGCAGGATACATGCTTGAGATCGGTTCAGGCACATTCATTCCCGGATTTGAAGATCAGTTAATCGGCGCAATGCCCGGAGAGACAGTGGATGTGGTTGTTACATTCCCCGAGAATTACAGCTCTACTGACCTTGCAGGCAAAGAGGCAGTTTTTACCTGCGAAGTATTCTATATTGTTCCTGAAATGAGCGATGAAGTGGTTGCTCTTCTTGATTGGGATTACAAGACTGTTGATGAGTTAAAGGATTCCATCAGAAATGATATGCTTGCACAGATGCAGACCAATGTGGATGCTGAGATTGAGAATAATATAGTCGAGGCAGTTATAAATAATGCAACCTTTGGAGAGATTCCTCAGGATTTGATTGACAGATACAAATTAACCGTAGACAAGCAGCTTGAAGCTTACACAGCTTACGGATACGACAAGGATACCGTAGCACAGATGCTTTATGGAACAGATGCGGCAACAATGATTGACGAGTTAAGCCTTATGTATGCAAAGCAGGATTTGGTATTCCGTGCAGTTGCAGCAGAGGAAGGACTTAAGCTTGACGATGCCGCTTTGGATGTAAGACTTGCAAAGTATGCCAAGGAAAACGGTTTTGAAAGCGCGGACGACATCATCACAGAAGATATGACAAAGGAACAGTACAGAGACTTCTTCCTTTTCGATGATGTAATTACATATTTAACAAGCAACAACAAAGCAGTACCTGCTAAGTAATATAAAGGAGAAATACAATGGACCTTACAGATATCAGAGACCTATTCAGGGAAAGAGACAAATATATCGGAAAAGAAATTACAGTAGGCGGCTGGATCAGAACCAACCGTGACTCCAAGCAGTTTGGATTCCTTGTAATTAATGACGGAACATTTTTCGAGCCTTTACAGGTGGTTTATCACGATACACTTGCAAACTTCGATGAGATTACAAAACTTAACGTTGGTGCCGCAGTTGTTGTAAAGGGTGAGCTTGTAGCTACACCCGAGGCTAAGCAGCCCTTCGAGATTCAGGCAAAAGAGGTGTTTGTTGAGGGACCTTCAACCCCCGATTATCCTCTTCAGCCCAAGAGACATACCCTTGAGTTCTTAAGAACCATGCCTCATCTTCGTGCAAGAACCAATACCTTCCAGGCAGTATTCAGAGTTCGTTCTCTTATTGCCTACGCTATTCACTCCTTCTTTATGGAGAGAGGTTTCGTTTATGTGCACACACCCCTTATCACATCCAGTGACTGTGAGGGTGCAGGTGAGATGTTCCAGGTAACAACCCTTGATATGAACAACCTTCCCAAGAACGATGATGGAAGCGTAGATTACTCACAGGATTTCTTCTGCAAGCCCACCAACCTTACAGTATCCGGTCAGCTTAACGTAGAAACCTTCGCTTTTGCCTTCAAGAATGTATACACCTTCGGACCCACATTCCGTGCAGAGAATAGTAACACAACACGTCACGCTGCTGAGTTCTGGATGATCGAGCCCGAGATCTGCTTCGCAGACCTTACAGACGACATGATTCTTGCAGAGGCAATGCTTAAGTACGTAATCAGATACGTTCTTGAGAACGCTCCCGAGGAGATGGCATTTTTCAACAACTTCATCGACAAGGGCCTTATTGAGAGACTTAACCATGTGGTTAACTCCGATTTCGGCCGCGTAACATACACAGACGCAATCAAGATTCTCGAGAAGCACAACGACGAATTCGAGTACAAGGTATCATGGGGCTGCGATTTGCAGACCGAGCACGAGAGATTCCTTACAGAGAAGGAATTCAAGCGCCCTGTATTCGTTACAGATTATCCCAAGGAGATTAAGGCCTTCTACATGAAGCTTAACCCCGACGGAAAGACCGTTGCCGCTATGGACTGCCTGGTTCCCGGAATCGGTGAAATCATCGGCGGAAGCCAGAGAGAGGACAACCTTGAGTTACTTGAGAAGAGAATGGAAGAGTGTGGCCTTAACAAGGCAGACTACGACTTCTACCTTGATCTTCGTAAGTACGGCAGCGTTCGTCACGCAGGTTTCGGACTTGGCTTCGAACGTTGCGTAATGTATTTGACAGGAATGGGCAACATCCGTGACGTCCTTCCTTTCCCCAGAACAGTTAAAAACTGCGAACTCTAATCTATACCATTAACCTTGGAGGCCAGCCTTGGCGAGATTCAGAAGGCTTCTGGGCTTTGTGGTTGGTGTGGCAGTATTGGCGGGCTATAGCCTGTCAGTTAACGCCTCATCCATCGCGGAAATCCAGAAGGGCATGACTGACAAACAGAATAAGTTAAACGCCGAGAACAGCAATTTATCCGGCCTTCAATCGGAGGCAGAGGCCTTAGAGCAAGAGATTGCCGACTTGGATTCAGAGATACTTAACCTTATGACGGATATCGCCGTTTTGGAAGACCAGATAGAGGTTAAGGTTGGCGAGATTGCCCAGGCTCAGGAGGAGTACGACGAGGCCAAGGCCACCGAGATAGAGCAGTACGAAGCCATGAAGATCCGTATCCAGTACATGTATGAGATGGGAGAAACCAACTATTTATCCCTTCTTATCAGTGCGAAGAGCATGTCGGAACTATTAAACAAGGCTGAGTACGTAGAGCAGATTTACGAATACGACAGAAAGAAACTAGAAGAGTTTCAGGAAATTACCAAGAAGGTTGAAGAATTAAAGATTGCCCTTGAAAATGAGAAGGCTGAACTGGAAGATCAGAAGGCAGCTTTAAATGACCAGAAGGCAATACTTGATGAACTGATAGAGCAGAAGAAAGCCCAGGCTGCCGACTACGCCGCACAGATTGCGGAGTCAAGAAAGCGTGCTCAGGCTCTCAAAGATCAGATTGCTGCAGACCAGAAGAAGATTTCACAGCTTCAGGAAGAGGAGCGTAAGCGCCTTGCAGCCGAGGCAGCAAAGAAAGCCGCTGCATCAGGAAATGTGGGTCAGACCACAGCAACAATCATCACCAACGCAACAGGCTCTGAACTTGGTAAACAGATAGCAACCTACGCCTGCCAGTTTGTGGGCAACCCTTATGTACACGGCGGAACAAGCCTTACTCAGGGTGCCGACTGTTCAGGCTTTACCTACAGAGTATACGCTGACTTCGGTTACTCTATCCCCCGAAGCAGCTCAGCTCAGACTACCTGCGGAACCGCCGTTGACTACGCCAACGCCCAGCCCGGCGACATCATCTGTATGCCCGGCCACGTAGGCATTTACATCGGCAACGGCCAGATGGTACACGCCTCCACCCCTTCAGGCGGAATCAAGATCGGCACCTGTACCTTTAAGCCGGTCATCGGGGTCAGAAGAATAGTGAATTAATGAATGAATGAAGCGTCTGCCTTTCAGCAGACGCTTTTTGATTTTCTTCCTGCTCTACATTATTGTATCTGCGGAAGAATGGGCGTCAAGGGCAAGCCACTTCGTGGTGCTTCGCACCCTTGACCTCCATTCCTCCGCAGATAAGCAGTAGTCAAGCAGGAAGAAGATAAAAGGCCGCTGCCGCGGCCTTTTAAGCCGGCCCAAGTGGCCATCTGGACGGGGCCCTCTGCCGACAACTCAATTCTTGCGATTAAATAAGGAAATTTGCAATACGAAACAAGTGTGCTATAATAAAAGAGCAAAGGTGCTACCGATAGACGGTCAGCCCGATAAGATTGAATATCGATTAAATAACCGCCTCAAATCTTGTTCAGGGACTGGGGCGGTTATTTTTTCTTATGTGAAAGCTTATATACTAAGCCTATTATAGCTACAATAAGGATACAGAACTGGAACAAATCCGAGAAACTGACCATTGGCTATCACCCCCTTTCTTCAAGGGGACACATAGCCCCCCAATTGGGGCTAACCGCCTACCGCTAAGGTAACACCTTCGCATACATTAATTATACTATCTCGAACACATGTTTGCAATAAAGATTAAACAAAAAAGATAAATAAAACGCCTGGGTCCGAATGGACTCAGGCGTTTTGTAACGTATATCATCAGGTTGAATTTCTCTTCAATACTTCAAGCTCCAGGGTTATAACCTTCTTCGGGGTGTTGTCGCCCTCGATTCGGTTTAAAAGAGTCCTTGCCGCAACACGACCCATTTCCCTGATGGGAATGGCGATTGTGGAAAGGGGAGGGTTGGAGTATTTGGAAATTTCAATATTTGAAAGGCCCATAACTGCACACTCGCCGGGAACCGAAACACCAAGGTCATAGAATGCTCTAAGGACCGCTATGGCCATCAGGTCACTGGCTACGAAATAAGCGTCGGGAAGGTTGCCCTTCTTATAAGCTTCCTTTATCTTCTCCATACAGAATTCTTCACTCCAGTTACTGGGAAGAACCCATTTGGGATTGTACTCTAATCCCAGCTCATTGAGGGTTGCGAAATATCCTTTAAATCTTCTGCAGGAGGGAATGTCTTCCTCGAAACCACCTACGAAACCTATTCTCTTATAGCCCTGCTCATGAAGGTGCTTTACAGCAAGATAAGCAGCGGTGAAATGGTCGTAAGCTATATTATCAATAGAAGTATGCTTGGTATCGACGCCCACGATGTGAGGCGTCTTCTTTCTTGCATATTCAAAAATATCATCCGTCAGGGTGTTCATAATGATGAGTCCCGTAGGGGGCTCCTCAAAGGCATTGTACATTATGGTCTTATTGCTGAATTCTTCATTGGTATGAACGAATGCAATTTCATGTCCTGCCTCAAGCATTGCTTCCTCGAATCCGGATAATACCGAGAGGAAATAGGGATCGGTATATTTGCCGCCCTGGACATTAAGTACGCAGCCGAAACGATATGAATTTCCGGTACGGGCTATATTACGTACGGTCTTAAACTGCTGGCCGGATGATGAAGGGGATTTGTAGTTGAGCTCAGCGACTGCACGCCAAATCTTTTCCTTTGTTTCATCCGTCATCTTATAAGTGGTATCATGGTTTATTACTCTGGATACTGTAGCCGGCGAAACTCCTGCGAGGGCCGCTACTTCACGAATAGTACTCATTACATTCTCCTGATTAAAAATGACATATTTTTAACGAAACAAAATCCCCTTAAACACTTCAAAATAATATTATAATAACCGCCACATTATGTCAACAACGAAACAGGCGTGAGCCTAGATATATCAAGGGCTTAGGTAATTTTATACAAATTGAAACTGTCAATTTTATGAAAATAGGCAATAGAATTGTTTACTAAAACGCGCTAAACTTGTTTCGTAAAATTTAGTAAACAAAAGTGTTTACGAATGAAAACCTAGTAAAAGGGAGGACAAACATGAAAAGAAAGCTTTTAGCAACAATTCTTTGCGCTTCAATGGCTCTCGCTACTCTCGCAGGTTGTGGTGGCAACACTCAGACCGCTTCAACAGACGCACCTGCAGCTGAGACCAAAACAGAAGAGGCAGCACCCGCTGCAACAGAGGAAGCAGCTCCTGCAGAGGAAACAGCATCTGCACTTGAGGGCGAAATTCACTACGCTTACTGGCATGGCGCAATGACACCTTACCTTGAAGAGTGTAAGGCAAACTTCGAAGCAGCTAACCCCGGTGTAACAATCGTTCTTGAAGAGACATCTTGGGACGAGTATTGGACCAAACTTGAGACAGCAGCATCAGGCGGAGCAATCGCAGATGTATTCCACCTCAATGGTCCTAACATTGGTAAGTACGCTGAAGCAGGCGTTGCAATGCCTATCGATGACCTTGTAGCTAACTCAAGCCTTGACCTTAGCAATTATCCTCAGGCTCTTATCGACCTCTACACAGTAGATGGCAAGTTCTATGGTATCCCCATGGACTACGATACAATCGGCCTTTGGTACAACAAAGAGATCTTCGACGCAGCAGGCATGGAATATCCCAACGAGAACTGGACATGGGATGATCTTGCAGACGCAGCTAAGAAGCTTACAGATTCTTCAAAGGGAATCTATGGTATCGCAGCAGGCTACGAAGCACAGGGTGGTTTTTACAACACAATCCCTATGTTCGGCGGATATGTAATCAGCGATGATAAGAAAAAATCCGGTTTCTCACTTAAAGAGACCAGAGACGGTATCAAGTGCTGGGTTGACCTCATGGAGGCTGGTTACTCACCTTCACAGGAATCCCTCACAGAGAACCCTGCATCACAGCAGTTCATGGCCGGTAAGATTGCTATGCTTACAGCTGGTGACTGGAACGCAGCTGAGTTCTCAGCCGATGAAGAGTTCAAGAATAAATGTGACTGCACATACCTTCCTACTGTAAACGGTAAGAGAGTATCAGTTATCCACGGTAAAGCAAACTGTATTTCAGCTTCAACACAGTATCCCGAGGCAGCTTGGGCATGGTGTGAGTACCTTGCAGGTCCCGAAGCTAACGAAGCACTTGGTAAGTGTGGTGCAGCTATTCCTTCTCACAAGGATTACTCAGCACTTTACTTCGAGAGATTCCCTGAGTTCAACATGGCAGTATATGCTGATGAAGCTCAGAACATGTCTTATCCTTATCCTACATCCAAGACAGCAGCTGAGTGGGATAACCTCATTTGGACAGAGCTTATCGAAGTATTCTCACTTAACAAATCTCTTGACGATGCATGTGATACCATCGCAGAGCAGATGGATGCACTTCTCGCTTCTGAATAATTTGTAAAAAGAAACAAAACACTTTTGAGGTAACGCGGTCATGAAAAAAATGAACCACAGACAGAAGACCGAGATTTTCTGGGGGCTATTATTTATAGCCCCCGTTACCATCGGTCTTATTATTTTCTATTTTTACCCTTTTTTCAGGGTAATAAGAGACAGTTTTCACAATATCGGAGCATTCGATAAAGATCAGGGATTTGTCGGACTTGAGAACTACACTACAATGCTCCAAGATCAGGAAATGTGGCAGACTTTGGGGAACACCTTTAAGTACGTCATCATTATCGTGCCCCTGACCTTGATACTCGCACTGTTGGTTGCAGTCCTTCTTAATACCAAAATCAAAGGTCTGTCGGTTTTCCGTGTTATCTATTTCCTGCCGGCAATCACCATGTCCGTTGCGGTATCCATGGTATGGCGTTGGATTTACAACGGTGATTACGGCGTATTAAACGGAGCTTTATCAGCAATGGGCCTGGCCACACACCCGTGGCTTTCGGACAAGAGCACAGCTCTCCTTTGTATAAGTTCCGTATCAATTTGGACCAATGTTGGTTATTATATGATTATTTTGCTCGCCGGAATTCAGGGCATCTCGAAGGGCTATTACGAGGCAGCCGAAATCGATGGTGCCTCCGGTTGGCAAAAGTTTAGAAAAATCACATTGCCTCTGCTTTCGCCTACTATTTTCTACGTAGTCATCATGCTGGTTATTTCTACATTCCAGATCTTTGGCGAGATTTACATGATGATTGGACCTAAGTCTCAGGCAATAAAGTTCACGCAGTCGGTGGTTATGAACTTCTATCGTGCAGCGTTCACATTTTCTAAGAAAGGCTATGCATCCGCAATTGCCGTATTACTGTTTGTAATAATCATGTCACTTACAGTATTCCAGCTTAAGATGCAGAAGAAATGGGTGAATTACGACTGATGAAGAACAAATTTAAAGCCTCAAAAATACTTGTATATGCTATTTTGATCGGCGGCGTTTTGATCGCTATCTTCCCTTTCATCTGGATGATTCTTACATCATTCAAGACCAATGCGGAAGCCTTAAGCATACCGCCTGTCATCTTTCCAAAGAAAATAAACTGGGAGGGTTATAATCACGTTCTAACAGGCCTCCCATTCCTAAAAATATATGCAAACACGGTGATATCCGCACTTGTTATTGTTGCCGCACAGCTGACCTTCTGCTCTATGGCCGGTTATGCATATGCGAGAATTAACTTCCCGTTTAAAAACATTTTATTCACGGCAACACTTGCGGTTTTGATGGTACCCGGAACATTCTTCATACTTCCTCAGTACCGAATCATCAACAAGCTGGGATTGCTTAACACAATTCCCGCACTTTTCTTACCGAACCTGTTCTCAGCAATGGGAACATTCCTTTTGAGACAGTTCTTCTTATCGCTCCCTCAGGAGCTTGAAGATGCGGCATATATCGATGGATGCAACAGGGGAAAAGCATTCCTTCGAATCATGCTTCCACTTGTCAAACCGGGCCTTGTTTCTCTCGGAATCTTAACTTTCAGGTTCGCATGGAACGACTTGATGTGGCCCATGATTGTCAATACCTCAACGGAGAAAATGACGCTTTCTGCAGCACTTTCTTTCATGCAGGGACAGTACCTTACTGACTTCCCAGGAGTAATGGCCGGTGCATTCATGGCGGTAATTCCCATGATTATCATCTTCGCCATCTTCCAGAAGCAGTTCATTGAAGGCGTCGCTCACACAGGTATAAAGGGATAGTTGTAAAAGGGAAAAAATAAAGGGGACACCACATATTTTGTAAAAGGAGGAAATAGAAAAAGTGAACAAGCAACACTTCACAAGACGTCTTAGACGAATTGTCAAAAGTGTAGCTTCCGCGGCTCTTGCTCTCACAATGGCCTTTGGGTATATGCCCGAAGCTTCAATCGTTCGCGCAGCTAACAATGTGACAATTGCTATTGACGGCGAAACATCAGACTGGGACTTCATTAAGAAGTACCTGGTAGATGAAGACGGCTTCTCTCAAGTCGCAGCTTTTGTATCTGATACTGACCTCTATGTACTTAGAGATCTTGCAGATGCAGAAAACTATGGTACCGACCATCTTTTCATTGATGCAGACGGTGACCACACAAACGGATACTGCAATGCCGGTATCGATTATATGTTAGAAGGCACTGACCTCTACTACTACACAGGCGAAGGTGGAGCCTGGGGATGGGGAGGATCTCAGTTCAAAGAATTCAACAGAACATCCGACAATGCCATAGCAGAGTATAGAATCCCTTTGGAATCAATTTCAAAGAATGCACCTGCTGTTCGCGATGGCATTCTTATCCACATTGGATGTGTTAAGAGCGACTGGACACACATGGTTGACTACCCTGCAGGTGAGATTACCTTGGCCAAGGTTCCCACTTTGGAGGAGGCTTATTATGAGTCCAACAGCCCTCAAATTTCTGATTTTACCCTTACAACAAATGGAACATTAAAGGCTATTACAGCTGATACCATGACAGGAGGAACAGTTGCGTTCTTCTCTGCAGAGGGCGGTAATGGTCAGTACAAATACAGCTTTGCCGCATCCAAATTATACGGCAAAGACAATAAGAAGTTTGCCATTGAAGGCAATAAACTTGTGGTAAAAGACAAACTTCTCTCTCCCGGAACATATAGCGTTTATGTGAAAGTTTCAAGTGATATTCGTTCCGAGAAGAAGGGCTTTTCCTTCACAGTAGGTAAAGCTGATTCCACAACAACAATCAATGAGTCAATTTTTGCGGGTCGTGACGGAGAATGGTTTGCAGTTGAACACAACACAGCAAATTCAACTCCCAACCTCAAAGAGTTAAAGGCCGTTACAGATGGAACTGATCTCTACGCATATGTAAGTGCAGAAGAGCTTTCAGAGGATGCAGAGATTTACATCAGTACTGAGACAACAGGCGAAGATATGTCTGATGTCTGGGAAGACGGAAGCGCTATAGACTACAAGGTTTCCATTAATGACGGAACCCTTTACAAATTCGAGAATGGTTCATGGAATTCCGCAGGAACTGTATCCATGAACAAGTCTGAGATTGCAGCAGAAATCAAAGTTTCTCTTGCAAGCCTTGGCAAACCGGAAGGTGAATTCCTTGTGGGTGCCATGGACAAGAAGGACGGAGAAGTAGGATATCTTCCCAATGTTGGAAGAGAGATGCTTTTCTGCACAACACCCAGCATGGAAGAGCCTCCTGTAGTTACTTTCGACGGTAACAGCGAAGACTGGCCTGAGTCATTAAAGATTGCGACAGGTAAAGATACAGTCGGTGATCTTTATGCATTCAGAGATGCTGAGAATCTCTATGTTTTGTCCTTTATCCAGAGTGGTGATTGGACAACCAATTACGCAGTTTCCACCAACCTCTTTATTGACGCAGACGGAGACAGCAAGACAGGTTATCAGGCTACACCTACTTTCAAAGTCAGTGGAGCAGATTTCCTTGTTCAGGACTGGAACTCAAATACTGATGCTAAAAACGTAGAGTTCTTCAAGGCCAGCGGTACCAGTGGATGGACCAAAATTGGTGACCAGTCAAGCGGATATGACTACAAGAAATTTGTAGATAGAGAATATGCAAACGGAGAAGTCGTTGCATGTGAATGGGTAGTGCCCATCTCTGTAATGGAAGCTCAGATTGGTAATGTATCATCAGACATCTATGTGGCTGTTGACAGACAGACTGAGAGTTTACAGGGCGGCACAGGCACAGGATATGCTCCGGCAAATGCATCTTTTGCGGCAGTTCCCAAGTTCCGTGTTGGCGTAAAGGTTAAAGTGGATGATGGCTCCTTCGCAGATTGGGACAGCGTTTCCAATAAGGCTTACAACACTTCTCTTGATTCAACATGTAACCTTGTTGCAACAAGAAGTGCAGACCGCCTCTACACATTGGTAACAAGCGATGCAGCTAATTTAAATACTGTAAACCTTTATTACATCAGTACAGGCAAAGATACAGGTTGGAATTTCTCAACCTATAAAAACATCGACTACATCGTAAGAGACGCTAAGCTCTTCCCTGTAATTGCAGATGACACAATCGGTGATGAAATTGCCGATGTATGGATGAACTACTATCACGATTCCATCGAGATGCAGCTCTACCTTTCAGATATCGGAAATCCCGATAAGCTTGAAATCGGCTGGAGAGGTGTCGATGGAACCTATGCCATCCCTGCAGATGGACTTATGGCTGTAACCACAACCTTCAATCTTGGAAAAGATGCCGGATATTATTATCCTGTTGAGGATTTCGCATCCTTTGGCAACCCTTACAAAGGTTGGGTTGGCTGGGCAGGAGAATTTGTAAGCCAGGACGGCAAACCCACATCAGCTGAAAAGTTTGAAAGCGGTGATTTGTTATTCCCCAGAAGCGCTGTATATCTTGCAGTAAGATGGGGCGAATACGAGCCTACAAAGGGCAATTATGACTTTGAAGGAATCAGGAAAAAATACAATCTCGACTTCTGGAAGAATCACGGAGTAAGAATCAATCTCAGATTTGTAATGGATAACCCTGAGACCCAGAAGTCCGGTGAGAAGAGAATGGATATCCCCCAGTGGCTTTATGATGAGCTGTGTGCAGAAGCAGACGCAGGCAGAATCGATAATGCGGGAACATTCTATAATGATCCTGCAAACCTTGGCGGTGGCGGATTCTCACCTAACTACAATTCAGAACTCCTTATTGGTTACCATGATAAGGTTATAGAGCAGTTGGCTAAAGACTTTGACGATAATGAGATGACTGCTTTTGTACAGATTGGTAGCCTTGGCCACTGGGCAGAGATGCACACATGGCCCGAAGGAACAGGTGTATTCCCTGATCCTACAACATGTAACAGATACATGGAAAGCTACACCAAGTACTTCCATAATGTAAAACTGGGATTAAGAAAACCTTATCCTTATGCTGCTGAGCATAAGTTTGGTTTGTTCAATGATATTTTCGGCGCAGGCTATCTTGATGGACAGGGAACATCAACCTTCTTAGGTTACATCAATGACGGTGATGTTGACATGCCTCATTCAACATATGAAGAGGTACAGGCTTCAAAGATGCCCGATTTCTGGAAATACAACTATTCAGGCGGTGAGTTCTCTGATGGAGACCCCACTCGTCACCTTGATAATGCAAGAATCGTTGAGTCAATCAATGAGATCAGATATACACACGTTTCATGGTTAGGACCTTGCTCACCTTGTGACATGGATAGAAGCAACCTGTTCGCACTGAAGAATGAGGCGAATATTCTCGCTATCCAGAAAGCAATGGGTTATAACTTTGCAATCGAGAAGATTACCCAGCTTGATTCAATCACTGCAGGTCAGGATACAAGAATCAATATGGTAGTCAACAACGAAGGTGTTGCACCTTTCTACTATGATTGGCCGTTAGAATTCTCTCTCATTGATTCAAACGGTGATGTGGCTTACACAAAGACAGTTTCAAGCGGAATTACAACATGGTTACCCGGACGTACTTCTGTTGATATCAACCTTAACATCTCCAATTCCGTTAAGGCAGGCACATATAAACTTGCAATTGCAATTGCAAACAAGGATACTAAGGAGCCCGGAATTCGTCTTGCAATGAGAGGCGGACGAGATGATTTAAGATATCCTCTCTATGATGTAAATGTTTCTTCAACAGGAACAGCAGATGTTAATCAGGAGACAGGAAACAGCGCAGGTAACGGCGCAAATGCAGGCGCAAGTGCCGGAGCAGGTGCAGCAGGAAGTGACACATCAAGTGCTCCTTCAGGCACAAGCACAACTACTACTCCTGCAGCAGTAGAATTAACACCCGCCACAGGAGTTACCACTCCCGCAGCAAATGCAGGTAACACAGGAAATGCAGGAAATGGTAATGCGGTTGTTAATACACCTGCCGATACACCTGAAGAAGCTGTAGCAAATGGCGCAACAGCAGGCGCAGCTACCGCTGAAGAAATCACAATCAACAATGGCGAAACAGCTTTGGCAGACAGTCTTGGCGCTGAAGACGAGCCCCCTGTTGACAACAATGCAGAGGCAGTAGGTACAGCTGCTGTTGAGGCTGCCGCAGGCTTCAACGTATGGATTATTCTTGCAGTAGTTCTTGTGATTGCTGCAATAGCAGGATTCATAATGTACAGAAATGCAATCAGAAAGGGAGGACAGGATAATGAATAAGAAGTTCTCTAAACTTTTAAATAGAACACTTGCCCTGATCCTTTCTTTGGGCATGGTATTTGGGGCAATACCCAATACTTCTCTTATGGCTAATGCTGCTCAGGTAACTGAGCAGGTAGCCACAGTGACAGGGTATTCTGTAGAATCCGGTTATGAAGACTGGGCTACAACAGTTGTTGAGGCTGAGAATGTTCAGTATTCATGTGGTAATGGTGGATCACTCAGATTAAGAGGAGCACTTTCCGAATATACATATAAAGCAGGAGATGTGCTGAAGATAAGCTACACCACCGCTTTGCCTGAAACAGAAGTTTTAATTTGCTATGATACATCAAGCAAATATGAGAATCTTGGCACAATAAGAAGTGAAAATAAAACAGCAACCTTTAAGTTGCCTGAGTCAGATAAGTTTGGGGATGAAATTCAACCTAAATATGTCAGATTCAAGAGTAATTCATGTCAGGCGGGCAATACTTTTGGCTTATATGATGTTCACATAGAAAGAACATCTGAGAAAGCTGATGAGCCAGAACCCACCCCCATACCTGAACCTACTGGAGTTCCCGCACAGGATGCTCCTAAGTTCGCGATTGATACAAACCAGTATGACACCGTTACGGGATATAAATTTACCGACAACGCAGATGGTTCAGTAACAATCGATTATACAAAGGGTGTATGGTATAAGCTCTACTATTCAGTAACTGACAGCGATATTACAAAGTACAACAAGCTTGTTATTGATCTGACTCCTGCACAGGATATGATTCTTGGCGTAAGAGCAACAGGCAAATCCGGAACAGACATAAAGTTACGCGATCATTGGGCAAAAGAGAAGATGACAGCCTCCAGACAGATACTGGAGTACACTCTTACCGAAGATATCGATAATGTATACTTCTATGTTGACCCGATTTTGGAAGAAGGCGAAGCTTCATCAGAAAAGTCCTTCACCATAAACAGCATCAAGCTTGTAGATTCAAGTTACGTTGCTCCTTCATTAGATAAAGGACCCAAGGCTACTATTGCAGATTCTGACGGTTTTACCTTGGATCGCAAAGCTGATGGCAGCGTAGATGTAACTTATCAGGTTGAGACATGGCATTCATTAAAGGTTAATATCGAGGATTGTGATTACGAGAAGTTTGATCAGATCCAGTTCGATATTACTCCCTATCCCGGAATGGTTCTCGGAACATACTATGGTGAGCTTGATGAGGCCGGAGTAAATCACGATAAGGCGTTAAAGGGCCATGAGAAGTTTGCACAGGATGGAAGACAGTTCTACACTGTTAAACTTACCAAGAACCTTGAGCAGATTAAGCTGTTCTGTGATGCACCCAATACCGGAGCAGACACATCTGAACCTACTACAAGAACATTTACCATCCATGGCATCAAGTTCCTTAACTCAAACGGAGCAGAGGCACCTACAGAAACCCGCTACGCTAAAGTAAACATAGCTCAGTCCGGTGGTTATACCGGAACCGTTAATGCTGATGGCTCTGTAACATTTAAGTATTCAAGAAAAGGCGTTGATAACTACGATACAATCAAGATCGATATCGCGAATGACGACTTTGACACATATGATCAGTTAAGAATCGACTTCACACCTGCCAAGAACATGACAATGGCAGTACTTACCACCAACCCTGAGAAGGAAGAGTGGTACAGACATCACAATGATTTCGATTCAAACGAGAGACAGATTCTTAAGATTAACCTTAAGAAAGATGATGCAGGACAAGATGTTAAACTTCCTGTTGAGGGAGTAAGACTCTTCTGTGATTCCAATAACCTTCTTACAGAAGATAGAGAACTTACAATCCATAAGGTATGGCTTTGCAAGTCATCTGACCCGGATTTCATACCTACAGAGAAAGCTACTTTTACAAAGGTAAGAGGTAGTTACTGTGATGTTTCAGATGTAAAAGAAGGCGGTTTTGCGACAGTTACTTCAAAGGGTTCTGAGAAAGACGGCAAAATCAGATTGTATGGTGAATTTACCTACAATGAAGGCTTTTCATATAATGCAGGCGATGTGTTTGCAATGAAATGGGATGGCCTTGACTATGAAACAATAAAAGAATTCGAAGCTATTATAGGCTTTGGGGATGGTTCAACCGACCATATTTCTTTTGCATCGGCTAAGCAGGCGGGGGACTACATTTATTATGAACTCCCTGCGGATAAGGATGGTAAGTTTGCTTCTACCCAGCCTAAATATGTAAGATTCAAAGCAGACGTTGGACCTGACGGCAGCGTTTCCAAAACACAGGGAATGCACATCTACGATGGTGATGAGTGGAGAAAGTTCATCTCCTCATTCACATACAATGAGGAAGACTGCCCTCAGGGTGTTGCAGTAAGCTATTACTCAGACATTTACTCAAGAGGTTTCGCGTGGGCAACCACCGACCAGATTGATGAGCAGGTCCTTCAGTACGTAAAAGTTACTGATGGAATGGCTAAAGACACTGTTGATTGGGAAAGCAGTGATGTAATCACAGTTCCTGCAACCAGAGGTGCGGACAGAGTTGACGTATCTAACGTTACCTGGCATATGTTCAAGGTTCACGTTGAGAATCTTGAGCCCGGTTCATACTGGTTCTTCAGAGTTGGTCTTAAGGATAAGGGCTTCTCAGATGTTGGTTCCTTCAAGATTGAGGAAGCAGAGACAGATAAGCTTACATTCGTACACTTAACAGACTGTCAGGAAGGCAACCAGTCAGGTTATACCAGATGGGCCAAAGTACTTGATGCAGCATATCAGATGGCACCTGACTCCAAGTTCGTTGCTTTCACAGGCGACCTTACAAACGATTCACATGCCAACCTCACAATGATGCAGTGGAACTGGGGCCTTGGCGAACCTAAGAAGAACCTTCTTAACACAGTAATCATGCCCAGCTCAGGTAACCATGACGAATGGGAATACTCATTCACAGACAGATTTGACATTAAGTGGGCTGACTATATTAAGGCAGGCGGAGTCCATCCCGTAAACGGAAAAACATATACAGATGATCAGGAGAACCTGGATATTAAGACAGGTGGCTGCTATTCATTCATGTATGGTGATGATATTGCATTCATCAACCTTAATACAAACGATACCAACAACCTTCCCGATGACTTCCAGTCACAGTACAACTGGTTAGTTGAACAGCTTGAGAAGTATAAAGATGTTAAGTGGAAAATCGTTCAGGTTCACAAAGGACTTATGTCCACCGGTAACCACACAAACGACGGAGAAGTTGATCAGTTAAGAGACCTCCTTCCTCCTTTGTTTGCTCACTATAAAGTAGACCTGGTTCTTCAGGGACACGACCACGTATATACACGTTCAAGAACCTACTATTATGGTGATGACTTTGACGGTGAGGACTACGGCGGAATAAAAATTGCTCCTTCCACCAAACCCGGCTATACCTACGAAGTTCAATCAGCTAACAACAAGTACACAGGACAGAAACCCTGTTGGCTTGACGGCGTGATTTACGATGGAAGAGATGATGAGCATGCGAAGTGGATTTTCCAGGGCAAGGAAAGAGAACTTACTAACCTTGAGCCTCTTGGAACACACTACGTAACAATCAACTACTGTGCAAATAAATCATATGCAGTAGCTGACAACCTTGATTCCGTTATCTATCCCGGAAAGAACCCTATTCCCGAGAACGGAACATCAATTCAGCTCAAGAATTCACCTATGTACGGTGTAATCCAGATTGATGGCGACACATTGATTTACGATTCATATGTATTTAACCCTGCAACCAAGGAATCTACTCTTTACGATACCTTTGCAGTAGCAAAAGGTGATACTGAAAACGTTAAAGACGGAACCTGGAACAGAGGATACAGAGATCGTCACGAAGGTATGACAGAAGCTTCAATCCAGAACATTCTCATTAAGAGCAAGAAGTATGATGGACATCCTGTTGAACTTAACCTTAAGGGATTCGTTTCCAGTGAGCCTACCCTCATTGATTACTCACTGTTAGAGTTCCACATCACAGGTGACAACGGATTTGATTCCACTACAGAGCTGCCCAAGGAGAAAGGTCACTACCACATGGTGGTAACAATCGACAATGTAATAGAAACAGAGAGCACGACCCTCTTATATTACGGTAAACTGGACGACGCTACTTGTGACTTTACAATAGAATAACACCTTGCTAAAATGGGGGATGGATGCCAAATCTATCCCCCATAGGAGGTTTATTTTTAATGTCAGAAGTAGCCGCTAACAAGGCAGTTTTAGAAGCAATTGAGAAGTTCGATTTCCCCGGGAAATTCATAGATTATGCCCGCCACGGAAACGGACACATAAATGACACTTACATGGTGCGTTTCGAGCAGGAAGACGGATCTGTTAAGAAGTATATTTTACAGAGAATCAACACCGCCGTGTTCAAGAACCCCGATGCCGTAATGGAGAACATCGGACTGGTTTCTGAGTTTATCAGAGAAAAGGTTGAGGCAAACGGCGGAGATCCTGAGAGGGAAGCTCTGACTATTGTTTTTGCAAAAGACGGCAAACCCTTCTTTGACGCAGGAGAGTCTTTCTTCCGCGCGTATTTATATATTGACGGCGCCGTGAGCTATGAAGCGGTGGAGAAACCTGAAGATTTTTACGAAGCAGGATTTGCATTCGGAAGATTTCAGTACCTCCTCTCGGAGTTTAAGGCCGACAACTTGAGTGAGGTTATTCCCGGATTCCACGACACAGGAGCCAGGTTTGAGCGCTTCAAGGATGTGGTTAAAGAGGATAAGGTCGGCAGATGCAAAGAGGCCGCAAAAGAGATTCAATTTGTACTGGATCGTGCGGCAGATATGACGGTTTGTATGGATAAATTAAGGGAAGGTAAGCTTCCTTTGAGAGTTACCCATAACGATACAAAACTTAACAATGTAATGATGGATGAGAAGAGCGGCAAGGCAGTCTGCGTAGTGGATCTTGACACAGTTATGCCCGGACTTTCCATCAACGATTTTGGTGACGCCATAAGATTTGGCGCCAACACAGCAGCTGAGGACGAGGTGGATTTAAACAAGGTTTCGCTGGATTTGGACCTTTTTGAGATTTACACCAAAGGATTCCTTGATGGCTGCAACAATTCCCTTACGGATGAGGAACTTAAAATGCTTCCCATGGGCGCAAAGATGATGACTTTGGAGTGCGGCATGAGATTCCTTACGGACTTCCTTGAGGGGGATGTGTATTTCAAGATTCACAGGGACAATCACAACCTGGACAGAGCCCGTTGCCAGCTGGCACTTGTGGCTGACATGGAGAAGAAAATGTCCGAAATGGAGCAGATTGTCCAAAATATTTCTAAGTAATTGAGGAGAATTAAACTATGAAAATTTTGGTAACAGGCGGTGCGGGTTATATCGGAAGCCACACATGTGTTGAACTTCAGCAGAACGGATATGATGTTGCGGTAATCGATAATCTTTCCAATTCATCCGAGGAGTCACTTAGAAGAGTGGCCAAAATCACAGGCAAGGAAGTGCCTTTTTACAAAGTTGACATCCTTGACAAAGAGGAGATGGATAAGGTTTTTACCAAGGAGAAACCCGATGCGGTTATCCATTTCGCAGGCCTTAAGGCCGTAGGCGAGTCCGTTGAGAAGCCCTATGAGTATTACAACAACAACATCGCAGGCACCCTTTGCCTCATCGATGTAATGCGTAAACATAATGTAAAAAACATAATCTTCTCATCATCAGCTACCGTTTACGGTGACCCCGCAATCATTCCCATCACAGAGGAATGCCCCAAGGGCGTTTGCACCAACCCTTACGGTTGGACCAAGTGGATGCTTGAGCAGATTCTCACAGACATCCAGAAGGCTGATCCCGAGTGGAACGTAGTACTGCTTCGTTACTTTAATCCTATAGGAGCTCACGAGTCAGGAACCATCGGCGAGAATCCCAACGGAATTCCCAACAACCTTATGCCTTATGTAACACAGGTTGCTGTTGGAAAGCTTAAAGAGCTGGGAATTTTTGGCAACGATTACGATACTCCTGACGGAACGGGCGTAAGAGATTTCATTCACGTAGTTGATCTTGCAAAAGGCCATGTAAAGGCTCTTGCAAAGATTAAGGATAAATCAGGTCTTAACATCTACAATCTTGGAACCGGTGTAGGGTACAGTGTCCTTGATGTAGTTAAGAACTTTGAGGAGGCAACAGGCGTCAAAGTGCCTTATGTAATAAAGCCTCGCCGTGCAGGTGACATCGCTACATGTTATTCAGATGCTTCCAAAGCCAAGAAGGAACTCGGTTGGGTAGCCGAGAAAGGCATCAGGGAAATGTGTGCAGATTCATGGCGCTGGCAGAAAAACAATCCTAACGGATTCGAAAACTAGGTGCAGGTTGGGGACAGGCCCCAAATTGCACGGTGCAAAATGGGGACAGGCCCAAATTGCACATCACACTATTTAATTTATGGAAGGGAGTATAAAATGTCCAAGGAAAAGAAAAAGGGCGCACTTAGTGCGCCCAAAAACCGTGAAAAAAAGTCTAAGGGTAAGAAGAAAATCTCTACCCGAATCGCCATCATTATGGGTCTTGTTGCAGTTGTCTTTACTGCAATGATGGTGGCTGATTACTACACAATGTCTCGTATTTCCGAGCTTAATACCCAAGGCAGTAAGTACAGTGTTTTAAAAGAGAATATGCTTGATACTTCGGTTGCGTTCCAAAAGATTCAGCTTCAGGCGAACCTTTGCTTCTACGACAGCGCAAACGCTGCTTTTTATGCAGTTCAGCTTGCTTCTTATGTCGACAATGCAGCTGAAAAGCTTGATGAAGTTACAGCCATGAATGCTGAGGTCGATGACGCCGACATATCAGCAGCTTTTGACGCCTGGAAGGTTGAGGCAGACTCATACATGGAGGCTGCAAGAGGCATTCTTCAAACCGCCGAGGAAAAAGGCGGCGGAACCGCTTTGCAGTCAAGAATCGCAGTAAGCGCCGGTGCCTTAAGAAAACTTGACGCCACAGAAACCGAGCTTACAAACCTGATTACCGAGCGCTACAACGACTCACTTGCAAGAAGCGAGAAGAGAATCACAATTACCTGCTATATCTGCGAGGGCGCCATTGTATTTGCTATTATTTTTGCAATTGCTATCTTCCTCTACTTAAGAGGAATTATTTCAAAGCCTCTGGCCAAGTCTGCCAAGGAGGTTAACGGAATCGTTAACGACCTCAAAGAAGGAAATGGTGATTTGACCAAGAGATTAAATGTGAAAAACAACGAAATCGGCGATATGGCCATCGGTGTAAATACCTTCATTGCCGAGCTTCAGAGCGTCATCTCCGATTTGAAGGATAAGATTGCGGTGCTTGACACATCGTCAGGCAAGGTTGATGCCGAGACTGGAAAGTGCGTGGATAAGGCCAACTCCGTATCCGCCATCACCGAGGAACTTTCTGCCAGCATGGAAGAAATCGCTGCAACACTCTCCGATATTGCAAAGGGCAGTGAGAGGGTTGCCGAGGACGTTGAGAACATGAACGCCCAGGCCCAGAACGGCGCGGCTTTGGCAGAGGATATCAAGGACAGAGCTTCCAAGCTTAAAGAGGAGACTCTCGAGAATCAGAACTTCATGAAAGCGGAGCTTGAAAAAGTCAGAGAACGCCTCTCAGCTGCTCTTGAAGAGTCAAGAAACGTATCAAAGATCAACGGTCTTACCGAAGAGATTCTTACCATTGCAGGTCAAACCAACTTACTCTCCCTTAACGCATCAATTGAGGCTGCAAGAGCCGGTGATGCGGGAAGAGGTTTTGGCGTAGTTGCCGATGAAATCAGAAACCTCGCCGATTCCAGCCAGAAGACTGCAGGAAATATTCAGGAGATCAGTGAACTGGTTATCGGTGCGGTTGACAAGCTGTCAGAGTGCGCCGAGAACATCATTAAGTTCATGGAGGAGAAGGTTCTTGGAGATTATGACGGTTTTGCCGAAGCTACAGGAAGATATTATGCTGATGCGGATTCCGTAAACGAGATCGTTGATAAGATTGCCGAGAGCGTTACCGCCATCAACGAAACTATTCAGGATATGAATAACGGCATCGGAGACATTTCCCACGCTGCATCCCAGAGTGCCGCAGGTGTAACCGAGGTTGCCAACAACGTTGGGGTTCTGGTGGAATCCATTGAGACTATCCGCACAAGTGCCGAGGAAAACAAGAGTATTTCCGACGAACTTGGGGGACAGGTACAGAAGTTTAGGAATGTGTAGAATGTAGTGCGGCGGGGGCCGACGTGCAGTTTGGGGACAGGCCCCATTCTGCACGTTTCATGTGCAAAATGGGGCCTGTCCCCAAACTGCACATCGGCCCCGCGGCCGTATAGAAAAGAAGGTGTGGCCGAGAGGCCACACCTTCTTTTCTAGAACATCGCAGATCCTCCGGTCACAATCCAGGTTGCGAGCATGGCGGAGATGAAGGCACCAACGTAGATGTTGCCGGTTTTTCTCTCAAACCATGTGCTAAGGAATGTGAAGAAGATAAACTGAGGAACCAGGAGTATTAAGGCTGACATAAAGGGTCCGCCGAAGGTGGTTCCGAAGAGCAAATCTGCGCCGGGGCCGTATCCCATGAAGAAGGGAATGTACTCAAGAAGGATTACAAGGAGTAAACCGCCAAGGAGTACGAATACGTTGCCCATCCAGCATTTAATGAAATTTCTGACAGGCTTGTCATTATCTTTAACCTGTCTCATGGTTCCGAAAAGCTTGAAGCCCACATTCACAATGAAGAACAGTGAATAGAAGGGCAGGTAAACCAGGAACTGCAGGAACCTTTCTGTATCAAATTCCTTAAAGAAGGGCCATATAAATCTTAGGTCCAGTCTGAAGAAATCGTGGCAGAAAAGCACGAAAACATACATGATTCCCACAACAACAGCTGCCAGTACAAAACTTCTTAAAAGTAATCCCCAGTCAAGCTTTCTTGCACAGTCGTATCCCGAAAGCCCCAGGTCGTAATAATCTAAATTCGCAATTCCTTTTTTCTCGTTTCTGCGTCTGGAAACAATTACCATGATGATTGAAATAATGGCAAGGGTCATGTACCAGATTAAAAATCCGTTTCCGATGGTCATTCTGAAAATGCCCTCAGGTAACGGGAATAATCCATGACCAAGCTGAGTCATGAAGGGATAGGTGATGGCGCTTATGATAACAGCAATCCAGGCGTTTTTCCACCATTTTCCTTTGCTCATGAGTTTGGGCTCTCTGCCGATGGCATCTCTGTCAAAAACTGCCGGTGTGAAGACCTTGATGTTTGATAGAAGAACAACCAAAGGACAAAGGCCAATCATTGCCGCAAGCATGGCGATCATAACGAGAAGTTCCTTATACAGGAAAATCAGGTTGTTCGGAGAAAGGTCTGTTTTTGCCCCAAGAGCAGTAACAAGCCAATCCATGGCGGCGGAAATTGCGTGAGAGTTGTGGGTGGTGAGCCTGTGGTTGGTGTTTATGAGCTCAACGCGTCTTGCGGTGCCGTCCTCGAAGCTTCCGTAGGTGGTGTTCCAGGTGTAATTATCCTGCAGATCCGTGCGCTCGTTGGCGGTGAAAAACTGATTTCTGATGCCGCTTTTGAGCATTGCATCGTTTACGGTAGCCTGGTTGTAGTCGCGGAAATAGTTGAACTCGTCGTATTTTGCCTGAAGCATCAAAACGTTGTTAAACTTGATGGCCTCCTCATCGAAGATGTTCTCGCCAAAAACCTCACCGCACTGAAGAACAACGGCCTTGTGGTCCTGGCAGGCAGCTGCGGTGCTCCAGGAAGCCCAGGTGCCCATGGAATGACCGGTGATGGCGATTCGGTCGGGATCCACGAAGGGCAGGGTCTTGACCCAGTTGTAGGCATCGATGCCGCCCATGGAACTGTCCGTGACGCCGTCCGCATCTGCGTCGATGTGCACAGCCTTCTGCTCGTTTACGGAGTAGGCGTCTCCCTCGAAGAATGAGAGAGTGGAGAAATTCATCATTACGAGGAATCTCTCGGCGCCGCTAAGTTTGGTCTTGATGACGGTCTCGTTCCCATCGTCGCTTTGGCCCTGAATCTTATAGGTGGTGTAGCCGCGCTCCTTCATGCCCTTGGAGTTTGAGCCGTGGCCGTACTCATCGATGGCGATTGCCACAATGCCACGCCTGGAAGCCTCCATGGCAAAAGCCGCGGAAGTCTCCTTATCGTTCTGATAGCCATGGAGACAGAGGAGTGCAGGTAACTTATTGGTTTCCCTGGCTTCCTCAGGAATATAAATCTTGTAGGTGATTGTGTAGGGCTTCGACTGCCCCTCGGTGACCTCGAAGGAAGCAGTAACCACGTTTACCTTCCCGAAGTTGGTCTGAAGAAGGTTCGCAAAGAACATGCAAACCAGCGCGATAACTACGCACACGGCCAGCCATATGGCCGCACTCTTGTTTTTGTTTTTGATATACATTGTACCCTCCCAGAATGTATTTACTACACCTCCAATATACCATATGGTGCAAAATGGGGACAGGCCCAACTTGCACCGTGCAGGTTGGGGCCTGTCCCTACTTTGCACCGTGCAAGTTGGGCCTGTCCCCAAGTTGCACCTAATTGCGCAGATGATGTATGATATATAAGATAAGATTTTATGTGTTTGGGAGGTTGCTATAATGGAAACGCCACGCGTCAGCGACGTTTTAATGGAACGCCTTATCAAAAAAATGACGGACATTTCCCTTCTGTTTATTCTGATTCATATTTTCTTTCATGTTCTGTTTATCATGTACAAATGCACGTATCTGATCTGGTACAACTGGTTCAGCATTATTATCAGTGCCGCTTGTTATTTCATATGTAAAAGAGCGCACACTCAACTGAAAAAATCCGGGCAGACCAATCTGCATGCATTATATATCCTTGATATCAGCGGTGTAGAAGTCTTGGTTTTTGCCATAATGACCACAATCTTTCTGGGGACAGGACTTGGCTTTCATACGTATTACTACGCTATTATTCCGGCTTTCATGCTTCACAATTATTATATTCATCCCACCAAACATCTCGGCAGGATGGAACTGATTTTTTCAGGGATAGTTGTGATGGGAGTCCTTCTGGCCACATATTTTTCCAGAAATGTTGAGCCTATATACAGCCTTGGGGAGGGATGGAGCACGTACTTTGCCTATGTCAATCCCATGATATCCCTGGCTTTCAGCTTTTCCTGGACCATTACCCTTTTGCAGGCTGCTTTTTCTCAGGAGAAAAACATAGAAACCGACTCTTTGACAGGACTTTCCACGCGCCGCGGATTGAGGGAATACATGAAAACCTTCGGGGATTCGTACTGCGTGGCAATGATTGATGTGGATAATTTTAAGAACATTAACGATACCTTTGGCCATGAGGAAGGCGATTTGGTTCTGGCCGAATTGGGGAAGATTTTGAAGGAGCGGGAAAGCCTGTCCGACGATTTAATCTGCGCCCGCTGGGGTGGCGAGGAATTCGTCATCGCCTACAAAGGCTCCGAAAACGACGCGCGAGGCGAGCTCGAATACATCCGTAAAAAAGCGGAGGCCTCCAAAGTAGGAGAAAAACAGATTTCATTTACAATCACCATCGGAGCGTCAATGGATGGCGCTGACTTTGAGGAACGACTCCGCGAAGCTGACGCTAACCTCTACCAAGGGAAAACGTTATCCAAGAATTGTCTTGTTATGTGAGTTGCACATATGTGCTAAAATAGGAGCTATGAAAACAAGAAAACCCTACCTCGACTTCATCAGAATTCTGGCAATCTTAATGGTTGTATATGTGCATACAGGGCCGGAGGCGGCGGAGCGATACCTGGTGGCCACGGACAAAGTCACCCACTGGTTTGCCCTGGCGCTGAATGCCTTCACCCAGACCTGCGCACCGCTGTTTTTCATGGTAAGCGGCGCCGTGCTTCTTCGAAAGAAGGAAAGCCTCAAGGAGATTTATCTTCACAGGGTGGTAAAATTCCTTGTTCTCCTTTTGGTATTCGGCCTTATTGAATACGCATATTTCTATCACCTTAATCCCGAAATCACCTTCAGCATTAAGACATTTTTCTATCTGGTTTATTCCACCACGGTAATTCACCAGTATTGGTTCTTGTATGCTTATTTGGGGATTCTGCTGGTTTTGCCATTATTAAGAATTCTGGCACAGAACATGGAGCCCGAGCATTTCTGTTATCTGGCGGCGTTGATGCTTGTATTTGAGGGACTTCTTCCCATAGTGGAGTACTTGTGGGGCAATTCCCGCATCGCGATCCCCATGCCCCTTCTTGTGAACACGATTATTTATCCTTTGATGGGATATTTTATAGAGAACAAATACGACAAGAGCTACCAGGGTATTATTTATGCCCTTGGAGCTTGCGCTTTCATAACCAATACCGTAATCGGCCACATGGCCGTAGGTGCAAGAGGCAGTGCGGAAACTTTGGATGGCATGACCTTTGTCATTGCACTTGCAATCTTCTCGGGACTGAAAGTCCTTTTCGAGGCCAAGCCCATTAACGAAAAGGCAGCAAAAACCATTACCTTCCTGGGCTCAGGCAGTATTATGGTGTTCCTTTTGGAGCCGCCCCTTCGGGACTTCTTTAAGTACATCTACACCTGGTTCGAGCCCACCATCACCTGGTTCCCCGCAGCACTTTGCTGGGTCACCTTGGCCTGCCTTGCCGGGATTCTGATCTACCACCTGCTGCGCCTCATCCCCGGCGTTAAAAAAGTGCTCTAGGTGCAATTTGGGCCTGTCCCCAACCTGCACGGTGCAATTTGGGCCTGTCCCCAACCTGCACATAAAGGAAAACTATGGATACAAAGAACAAGAAAACGAACTTAATATGCGGCATTCTCCTGGCCATCACCGCGGTCATCTTCTACCTGGCGAATCACTTCGCGGAGTTTGAGATGGACGATCTTTGGTATGCCACAAATCTGGTAACGGGGGAGCCCTTAAACAGCATAAAGGATGTGTGGCAGAGCCAGGTCTGGCACTTCTTCAACTGGGGCGGCAGAAGCATGGCCCACGGCCAGCTCCAGCTCCTTCTCATGTGGGGGGAGACTGTGGCTAACATCGCAAACATGCTGGCCCTCACGGCCTTGATATGCCTTATTCTTAAGCATGCAAATGTGGTAAAAACCACACTTCCTCAGCTATCCCTTGCCATTGCAGGCTTCCTCATTATATTCAACATTAACTGGTACCAGACCCTGTTCTGGGAGTCCGGAGCTTGCAACTATCTTTTCATGACTACATGGATACTTCTTTTCATGTATCCATACATGAAGTCATTACAAAACATAAACGGCAGCCTAGAAAATAGCCTTAATAACAAGCCCAAACTCATCGAAGCCTGGATTATCCCCCTCGGCCTCATCGCCGGCTGGTCCAACGAGAACATGGGTCCCACAGCCTTCCTTGCAACATTAGCAATAATAATCATAACCAAAAAGAAAACAAACAAACTCATCCCCTGGCAAATAGAAGGCGCTATCGCCTCCCTCATAGGCAGTGCCCTTTGCATCCTTGCCCCGGGAAACTCAGTGCGAGTTATAGAAGCAGCCTCCACAGACACAAGCAAGAGCCTTCTTTGGAGAGCCTTTATCAGATGCTATGAAACCACCAACGGACTTTTGTATTACCTGGCAATTCCCCTGCTGGTTCTTGGCATCCTGACTACGGTTTACATAACAATACTAAACAAGAAACTTCCTATACAGCAGCTTCTTTTTATTGCCATGGCCATCGTATCCTGGGGAGCGATGATTTTATCTCCCCACTACCCTGACAGAGCCTCCTTCGGAAGCATGGTATTTCTCCTGATTCCCATCATCAACATCCTTGGAGCAATCACACAGGATAAACAGGGCAAGCAGAACACATACAATACCCTCCTCTGCCTCCTCATCTGGCTCATAGGAATTTTCCGCCCTATAGTCTATATCTGTCAGCAGCTTGGCTGGATTCGATAGATTTTTCAGACAACACATGTTATAATTAATCGAAGTTTCAAATCGGGGATATAAAAGGGTCTATTTCGCTTCAAAAGGGACTTGGAGGTCAATTTATGGAAGTGAAGCATCAGACCAAAGACAGGGGCGTTGCCCTTAAGCCTATATTATTCTGCGTGGTGGCCTTATTGATTAACCTTGGCGCCAACAGACTGGTAAACTTTTTAGAGATTCCTCTGTTCGTAGACAACATAGGGACTCTCCTTGCTGCGGCCTTGGGAGGGTATTTCCCCGGAGTTGTAGTTGGCTATATGACCAACGTTGTGAACATGACTGCTGATCCGGCAAACGTATATTACGCAGGTCTAAGCGTACTTATAGCGATAGCCGGCTCTTTTTTTGCCAGAAAAGGTTACTTTGACAAATTCGGCAAAGCAATGCTGACGGTTCCCGTTTTTGCCATCATCGGCGGAGTTCTGGGATCCCTTCTTACCTACAACATCTACGGCTTTGGCATCGGCGACGGAATCTCGGCGCCCTTCGTAAGACAGCTCCTTTTGAAAGGCTACTTCAACGTCTTCGAAGCCCAGATGCTTTCCGACGTGGTAATAGACATAATCGACAAATTCGTCACCGTCCTCATTGTGGTGACAGTCTTAAAACTTATTCCCGAAGAAAAAAAGAAAAGCTTCAAACTTACGGCCTGGAGCCAGCGCCCCCTTACCAAGGATGAGAAGGAAGAGGCGGCAGGATACGAGCAAAGGGGTCTTTCCCTTCGTAGAAAAATCACCATTATCCTCGCATCAGTTATGGTCCTGGTTGCCACCGTAACCACAACAATCTGTTTCCTCCTTTATAACAACTTCGCAGTCAAGCAGTACAAAAACGTGGCAAGAAGCACGGCCAAGCTTGTGGCCAGCTCCATCGACGCAGACATGGTTGACGAGTACCTTAAATATGGCGAGGCGGCGGAGGGCTACCTTAAAACCGAGGGCCAGTTAAAGGACATCTTAGACAGCACCGACGACATCAAGTACATCTACGTTTACCACATAGACAAAGAAGGCTGCCACGTGGTCTTCGACATTGATACGGCGGATTTAAAGGGCGCTGACCCCGGCTCTCTCGTCCCCTTTGACGACTCTTTCATGGACTATGTTCCGGACCTCCTGGCCGGAAACCATATTCCCCAGATAATTTCCGATGATACCTACGGCTGGCTTCTTACGGACTACGAGCCCGTCATCGACTCCCTGGGCTACTGCGTGGCCTACGCCGCAGCGGACGTTTCAATGAGCGACATCAAGGTAAACGAAATAAGTTTCCTTGCGAAGATAATTTCGATTTTCACAGGATTTATAGTTCTCATCCTGGCCTTCTGCCTGTGGATTTCCAAGTACCGCCTGGTGCTTCCCCTAAACGCCATGACAATTGTGGCTCAGGATTTCGCCTACAAGACGGAGCAGGGCCGCGAAGGCAGCGTGGAGCGATTGAAGCACCTGGACATCCGCACCGGCGACGAGATTGAGAACCTTTACGATTCCCTCTCCAGCACCATCGCTGAGACCGTCAGCTACATGGAGGATCTTCGTGTAAAAAGCGACACAATCTCCAAAATGCAAAACGGCCTGATTCTCGTCCTGGCCGATATGGTTGAGAACCGAGACAAGAACACCGGCGATCACGTCAAAAAGACCGCGGCTTATACCAAGCTGATTCTCAAGGAAATGAAGAAGAAGGGAATTTATCCCGATATTGTGGACGACAAATACGTGGAGAATGTGGCAAACTCCACACCTCTTCATGATGTTGGTAAAATCAAAATTTCCGACACTATTCTTAACAAGCCGGGTAAACTCACTGATGAAGAGTTTGAAATCATGAAGACCCACACCCTGCACGGTGCCAGGATAGTTGAGAACGCCA
>JAEEGJ010004578.1_pt1 | contig 46266 bp, 42 predicted proteins | sample 8958761 | NCBI WGS metagenome assembly JAEEGJ01 (sample SAMN16246546, study PRJNA631951) | gut metagenome | biome: gut microbiome; feature: rumen; material: RS-attached | host: Bos | place: Iran: Karaj | collected 2018-10
CTCTATGCTTTTTTAATCTCTTCTTCTAAAGTCCGCGGGGCTACTCAAAGAACCTTGTAGGGATCCATCATCATAACATCTTCCTCCGGACCGATCAGGTCTTTTTAATGAATCGTTCTCCACACTTAGGGCATCTGATCTCGATCCTGCCCTTCCCTTTTGGTACTCTTATCTGCTGGTGGCAGCTCTTGCAGATATAATATCTGCTCACTTTTCTGTCATGCCACTGCAACCTGACAAGCTTGGCATATCTCCTTGGAACTTTGGTCATATTAAGGAACTTCTGATTCTCAGCGTATCTTTTAGATATGTTTTTTGAATATACCCTGAAGCATGCATAAGAAAAAAATACAAGCCACAAAAGGTATACTATCCGGCTCTGTGCAAACAGGTTTATTACCAGCAGAAAGATCGCTATTCCATTGCATGTCCGCGCCAGTGCATCAAACCCATTACGGCCATACATAAACTGCGCCATCCTGTACTGCATCCGATTTCCAAATTGTCTGAACTTGTCCATAGCGTTAACCTCTTTTGTCATCCCGGACATGAATTACCCGGCAATGTTATTCGTTTCCATTATTCTATGCTTTATCAACTTTCTTTTACATATCCGCCTCAGCGAAAAATCATACCTTATTTTTCCTTATGGTCATATGATACAGTTCAATCCTAAACTCAACTTAAAAAACATGAATCTTGTTGCTAAAGAGTAGTGAGGGACATTTTTAATGGCACTTTTGAAATATGATTTTACGATCTAAACCTGCTCTGTAATTTAGTCTCAAAAGCCGCATAAATAGCGGTTTTTTTGTCCTCAGAAAACTAGCGTCCAAAATTCTCCCGTGCTAGAATGATGACGTTATTTTGATAATGAATAATTAAGAGGGATACTCAGACTATGTATAAAATGATTTCCGAGATAACCAAAAAAGCCATGGCAGCTATTTTATCATTTACCATGGTGGTTAGTTTTTCTATGAATGCTCAAGCTGCCCCTTTTGAGAAGGCAGACGGGACAATCTTTGACGATGCATACTACTATATTCACAATCCGGATGTAGCAGCATCCTGTGGACCCGTTACTAATGCTCTGTACAATCATTACAAGAAAACCGGCAAGGCGGAAGGCAGGCTTCCGGCAGATCCAAATGGCGGATGGTACATATGGGACTGCCTTATGGATGACCAGGCAGCTTCTCTTTTCCCAAAGGTCGATGCAATACTTGCACAGATAACAAGCAGCGGCATGTCTGACAGACAGAAGGTTGATGCTGTAGTTAACTGGATGTGTGATCACATCTCATATGACTATAACTATGAGGCTAATAATTATAGAAATGGAAGAGATGCATTTGCTGAGTATGTAATAGATGATGGAATGGCTGTATGTGATGGATATGCTGATGTATTTGAAGCATTTATGTTCAGACTGGGAATTCCATGTACTCATGTCTCCGGTTACGCCAATGGCGCTCACGCCTGGAATTCAGTCTATATAGATGGGATCTGGTATGTAATTGATACCACCTGGTATGACGGAACAGGAAATTATTATCTTACTGATGCAAATGTTGGCTGGCCTGATCATACTCCCGAAACTTATGCTGTAATGTGTGTTGCTTCCGGCGTTGGAGAGTTCTTAAGTAACATTGGTCAATGATGTCTTAATGGCCTTCGAGAGTTTGAATTTTTTTCTATAAATATGGGTATTCTATGATGATTTAGATTTATGAGGGAGCAATCAGACAGGTTGCTCCCTTTTTCTGTCTATACATTTGTTAAAGATATAAGTCAATATCAGTTTGTGATTGTACCAAGGATTGTAGTATGATATATTTCCATATGCAATCGATAAAACGGGATTTTTAGAGGCAAATTATATTTCAGGATAATCGAGGAGAGAAGACGTATTTTATGACAGGTTTAGGAACAATAATTAATACGGTAGCAATTATCGTCGGAGGAATAATTGGTCATTTTACCGGAAAACTGTTTAAGCAGGAACAGCAGGCGGCACTTAATAAGGCATGTGGAATAAGTGTGCTGTTTATTGCCATAGCCGGAGCAATGCAGGGAATGCTGCATATTGATGCCGATGCCGTAGTCAGTGGAAAATCCATGCTGGTTGTACTTTGTCTTGCAATCGGTACGATTATAGGAGAACTGATCGGAATAGAAAAAGGATTTGAAAGATTTGGAGAATGGCTGAAGAAAAAGACGGGGAACGGTGGAGATAAGCAGTTTGTGAATGCCTTCGTCACTGCTTCGCTGACAGTATGCATAGGAGCTATGGCTATTGTGGGAGCAATTCAGGATGGAATAACTGGTGATTATTCGACACTTGCAGTAAAAGCGGTACTCGATCTCATAATCATATCGGTGATGACCTCTTCGCTTGGAAAGGGATGTGTTTTTTCAGCGATACCGGTTCTTGTATTTGAAGGAAATATAACATTATTCGCCAGACTTGTTTCTCCCGTCATGACAGATATGGCAATAGCTTATCTTTCGCTAATCGGTTCTATTTTGATATTCTGTGTAGGAGTAAATCTTGTTTGGGGTAAGACTATACGAGTGGCTAATATGCTTCCGGCTGTGATTCTCGCGGTAATTGCAGCATATATACCCTGGTCATTTTAAGAAATAACAATCCATCTATAACAATTTAAATTGGAAGTTAATCGCACAAATTCAAGTTTATTGAGGTGGTAAGAACATGAAAGATGAAAGAGTTTGGGGCGTGATTCGAACAGGAGATGCCTGCAGATACTATACTTTCTTCAAAGAAATATTCGAAACGATGGGGGATTTCCAGAACGAGTATAATTGGCTGATTACAGATATTGATGGATACCCGGCAAATGATACCCGGTATGAATCATTTTATGAAGAGCATTCTTTTTTGTGGCTTTCAGGAAAAGAGCTTTCAGACAACGTGTACAAACATGATTATCAATGGAATTGGGCGGTGTTATCAGGTTTTGAAAAAAGCATAGAACTGGACGAAATTCTTAAAGAACCTTTACCATATGCAGATGGCTATACTGGTTTTTGGAAGCCGGATCTTTCCATCCAGCATCTTTTAGCAAAAGTAGAAATGGTAGCATGGGATAGCGGTGCCACTTTGTTATTTGCAAAAGAATACTCGTTGTATTCTGGATTTATGGATAATATATCCGGTGTTGTGGATTTGAGTGAATACAATTCGGATGGCTATGATGAAAAAAGGTATTATCGATGGCTGGAAAAAAATAACCATTAAAGAAATCAGGTGTTTAGGCCATCTCTTTAAATTCTTGTTTCTTGGAGGTAATATGAAGCCTAAATTCAAAATTTATAAGCACATTGCAGATATTTCGCATTCGAACAACGGGTGGACAAAAGAACTGAACTATGTCAGCTGGGATGATAGAGAACCTGTTTATGACATTCGCACATGGTCATCTGACCATACTGAATATGGAAAAGGTGTAACAATTACGCAAGGTGAAATGAAGAAACTTCAAGAATTGATAAAAGATACTGTGGTATTTTAAATAAATCAAGTTTGCTGTAATAAAGAGAAAGATAAAGAAGAAAAAGAGATAATGTAGCAAATAGGCAGCCTTTTGGAGTGAGCAGGGAATTAAGCTCATTCCGAGGCTGTTTTTTTATTGCAATCGAGAAGTGAATAGTCGCACAATATGTGCAATTTACGCAAATTAGTCACATTTATTATTTTATCTTGCACATACATTACCTATTTGATAACATCTTTCTGTTGTTACTAATAACCATATAGAGGATGAGACTATGGAGAGGTTTCTTCGGAATGATCTTCTCTCTATATATCACAAAAATAAATAAGCCCAGCCCCTGTATAGCTTGGGTATAGGCTTATAATACGAGGAAGATGTAATGAAAAAATTAAGGGGAGTAATAGCACTGATTATGATGTGCGTTACTATGACAGGATGCGGGCTACAGAGTTCTGCAGAGCTGAAATACGAAGGGAATGGATTCAAGACTGCGGAGGATGCGGTGACATCTTTTGTGGATGGCTTAAAGGATATGAACTTTGATAAGATGATTAAGTCATATGCTTGGGAGACTCAGGTGGAGCATTATAATTATAAGAGTATGATTGAAAGATACAGAGCATATGTTCCTACTATGCGTGTCTTGCTACCTTCTGACAATGAAAAATATGTTTCAATCAACGCAGCAGGTCTTGAGAGTATTGAGGTTCGTAGACTCTACACTTCTGTTGTTAACTACATTTTGGAAGATGATGTTGAAGCAGGAATAACTGTTCCGTTGGCTAGTGAAGAAGCTATCGATGATTTTATGAAAAAATACAGTAACGGAAAAATCAATGACTTTGCGAATATAGAGAATCTTCGATTTGTTGAGCCTGAAGAAGTTCTTGGAGATATTTGTTCAAGCGAAGAACTTAAAGAGAGAAATGATATACTTGGTGAGTGTTATGGAGCGGATGAAGTGGCTTGCGTAGTAGCAATTGCTGATGTGGGGGATAAGACTTTTTATTATTTTCCTACAGTGGCTCGTTATGGCAAGAAATGGTATATCGTATGTTCCTGGAGTGCAGTAAATGAGTATCTGGGAATGGCTTCAAATCAAACGTTTAGAATTACTGACGAGGATCCGAAAAATTGGATAAATGATAAAGAAGAATAAATCTTGTTTTTAAATTTTATGCAGCATGGGACAATGCAATCCTGTGCTGCGTTTTCTTTGCTCTTTTTTGCCAAAATACGGCACAATCCCAACTCCGAATATCTCCGAATGGCGACCCCGGGGTGACTACTTTTTGACTACTTTTCATGTCCATGATTTTCCCAGATATTCGTAGTTATTACACAAACTGTGATATTATAGTTCTGTCACCGTGATATATGCCGTTTCAAAATGGCCCGAAGCGGTGCGCATTACAGGGAATATCTAGGAATTTCAAGGAGCCAAAATCAATGATACGAGTTTTATTCGTTTGCCACGGCATACCCCCTCTAAAAACTCTTGAAACCTGCATGAATACTGGGTTTCGGCTTTTGCGTGATATAGCTTTAACCCCTGTTTTTTAGGGTAAATAATCTTATTTTATAATTAAGAAAAAACGAAGAAACACATGATTTTTGCGCTACATAGAGCAGTTATCCGAAAGGATAGCTGTTCATTTTTTTTAAACGGCATATGTTATGAGAAGATGCGACGCTATGAAAAGTAATCTTACATAGAGCAGTTATTTCGAAAGAGGTAACTGTTCTTTTATTCTATGACCTTAAAGGATATGATAAAATCTGTTATTAGATAGTAGTGAAAAAAGAGGGTGCTAATACTTATGGAAAAGAACGACAAATAGAGATATAGCTAGCGAGGATACATATAAAGCAGTTCGCGGATATGTTGTTGATGCACAGAAACAGGTTACTGTAGCTGTAAACTCTGCGATGGTTATTGCATATTGGAATATTGGTAAGCAAATTTATGAGGCTTGTGGCGAAAACGAACGTGCTGAGTATGGAAAACAGCTTCTCAAATACTTGTCGGATAAGTTGACGCGGGAATTCGGCAAGGGATTTGATGAAAGTAATTTACGTAATATGCGTCGTTTTTATAATATATTTCCAATTCGTGACGCATTGCGTCCTGAATTGAGTTGGACTCATTATCGAAGCCTTATGCGTGTAGAAGATGAAGAAGCGCGTGCATTTTACTTTGATGAGGCTGTAAAGTGTGGTTGGAGTTCCAGACAGTTAGATAGACAGATTATCTCAAAACTGAGGTATCGAGGATACGGAGTTCATAAGAAAAAACACCCGGATGGGAAAAGTTTATAAAGAAATGGGAAGGGTGAGAATTAAGTGAAGGTAAGTGAGAATCTGAATTTATTGGGAAAAATCATATTATTGTTTTTGCTGCTTTGTTGTACCTTTGGTCTTATCGGATGCGGTTATACTCCTGAGGAGATTACAACAATCAATTTGTATAAGACTCAAGGGGAAAGAAATGCAATTAATTATATACAGCAAAAATATGGCTTTACTCCAACTGTTACAGAGGTGGAAAACCAATATGGTGAGGTCGGCCCAATCCCAGATTTTACACCCATGCCAAATGGTTCGGTATTGGTCACTATGAATTATAACGGTAAAGAGTTTAAAGTAGAGATTACCGGAGAACAGGAATCACTTGATGGTGCGGATGATTATCAAAAAGAAGATATTCTCATTTATCTTAATGCTCATATTAAAGAAAACTATCCAATGGTTGAAGAGGCGGTGTTCTATTATTTTGAAAAAGACGACCACTTCTTTTCTCCACTTTTCACCGGTGATAATTTTTATGATTATGTAAAAGATTCGTATGTTGTTTTAAAAATATGTAATAAGCAGGTTACAGATTTTCCACTTAATGCCTTTGTGTCTGATGTACAGTGTGAATCGGTAAATATCATAGATTATAAGGATAAAGAGAAAATGCCGCTTATGTTTAATTCCGGTATATGTACTTTATCGAAAGGACCTGATATGGATACAATCTTACCTTATATCGATCAATATCTGTATTATGACAGATTTAATACTGAGGAGCCTTATGCAAAAAACGTTTACACCAAATATGATAAGGATATTGTTGTTTGTACGCTTGAAGACGAAAATGTTATTGTCAGTGAAGAAAAAATGACTGCAGCTGATTTCGTAAAGAGAATTGGTTTAAGATATGTGTCGTCTTATAAAATACAGTCAAATGCTGAAGAAGTATATGTCTACATTCCTCATGATATGGTGAAGAATAATGAGAAAATTGTGGTCTACGCCGGAAAATATGAGACTTTATCGTATGAAAGCCTTGACTATACTTATTTTGATAATTTTGTGATCAAAAATGATCATGATAATTTTGAGACCTCTTTTACATTCAAGATTTATGCCAAGAAAGACAAATAATATTTTTTTCAAATCAGCCCTAACATGGTAAGATATATCTTGCCCTATTAGGGCTTTTTTAGGTTAATAGCCATGAGGTTCTTTTTTTATGTTTTTTTCAAAAGACCCGGAATTTTATCATTGAAATCCACTTAGGAAGTTAGAAGAGATTTTCCAAAAAAACGGAAAATACCTCTCTTCAAATACTTAACTATTAGGAAAATAATCCTTTTATATATTCGTTTTTTGAGCAATATATTTATCTGAGAATCTCGTTCAAAACGCGACTAACTGTAATTAAGGATTATAGAACACAACTTACAAGGAGGATTTCATGATGGAAGTTTATGTATCAGAGCAGCGCAAAGAGCCGCTTGTGCCTATAAGAGAGAAGTACATGCTCACATTGAAGGAGAGCGCGGCTTACTTCAATATCAACGAAAAGAGGATCAGACGAGTATTAGAAGACCACCCCGGGGAGCTTGGATTATTCAATGGCACCAAGGTTCTTATCAATAGGGGGAAATTTGAAGAGTTTCTTGATGGCACATCTGCCATATAAATATATATTTATTGTGGCATTTGGTAGTTGCTATATATCAATTAGTACGCAAATATACTGTAAAGCAAAGGAAAGGAGGAGTTTATGAAGCGCGTACCAGTACAGGAAAAGGAGCTTATTACTGTAGAAGAGGCCGTGAACCACTACAACCTCATAGTTGTAAGGTTCAGAAAGCTTGTGAAGGAAGAAAACCTTAGCTTTACAGTAAGGTACTTCGGAAACAGGACACTGCTTATACGAAAAGAGTTGGAAAAATACCTGGAGGAACATCCGGAGGCAAGGAGGGATTTACATGGCTGGAAAAAGTTCAGGTCTAAGACGAGACAAGAGGCATAGAGTTTTAAAAAGCGGCGAATCCATCAGAGCTAATGGGAAGTACCAGTATAAGTACTTAGTTGATGGAAAACCTAAGTTTGTTTATAGCTGGAAGCTGGAGCCTACTGATCCATTGCCTGCAGGGAAAAAGCCATGCTTATCACTTAGGGAATTAGAAAAGCAGGTAGAGAAAGAGATAGATTCTCCGATTTCTCCGCTGGTTAAGAAAATGACCGTTTTAGAGCTTGCTCAGAGATATGTGAAAACAAAAGTTGCTGTAAGGCCGAATACAAAGCAAAATTATGCTTTTGTGCTGAATCTGCTGGCTAAGGAAGAATTTTCCAACAAGATTATTGCTAATGTAAAGACATCAGATGCGAAGCTCTTTATGATCAAGCTTCAAGAGGATGGAAAGGGCTGCAGTACAATAAAATGTATCAGAGGAGTTTTAAGGCCAGCGTTTCAGATGGCTGTTGATGACGATATGCTGGTAAAGAATCCGTTCTGCTTTCAATTTGGAGGAGTTGTGGTAAATGATGCTAAGCCAAGAGAAGCTTTGGATGAAAAACAGATGGAGAGTTTTCTTAGGTTTGTTCATGACGATTATGTTTATTGTAAGTACTATGAGACTATGTACATTTTGTTTCACACGGGACTTCGAATTTCAGAGTTTTGCGGTTTGACCGACAAAGATATTGATTTTGAAAATATGATCATAGACGTTAATAAGCAGCTTCACAGGGATTCGAAGATGAATCTTATGATCAATCCTACCAAGACGAATGCTGGAACGAGGAAGCTACCAATGACTGAGGATGTTGCAAAAATGTTTATGGCCATACTTCAAGATAGGGAAGTGCCCAGGTTCGAAAAAGGTGTTGATGGATATACGGGATTCTTGTTTTATGATAAAAAAGGCCTTCCGGAAGTGTCCATGCATTGGGAACATAGGATTAAGAATATGAAGGAACGGTATAATCAGCTATTTAAGCTCCAGATTCCGGCTCTTACTCCTCACATCTGCAGGCATACATATTGCACAAATATGGCCAGGGCGGGAATGAGCCCTAAAACATTGCAATACCTGATGGGACATTCAGACATAAGCATCACCATGAACGTATATACTCATCTGGGACTTAATGATGCTAAGGAAGAAATGATCAGGATGGAAGAGCTTAATAGGGCCAGGGATGAAATGAAGAAGGAGGGCAAGGTTAAGCCGGTAAGTCAGAAAATGTTTAGAGTTGTGTGATTTGGATGGGGAAAATATAATAATGTAGCAAATAGGCAGCCTTTTGGCGTGGGCAGGGAATTAAGCTCATTCGGAGGCTGCTTTTATATTGCAATTTTGCGGCGAGAATTTTACAATAGGAGAGATTGCGAGGAGATAGAGGCGGAGAGCATCTTTTCTTTTGATGAATGTTGGGAGATTTTTTAAATTGAAAAAAGGTATTTTGACGACAATTATTGTTGCATGCCTGCTATCTGCATGTGCTAAAGAAGAAAAAACGGTAGCCGATGACGTGAGCGTTGAAGAAGTGAATATAGATGATGAATCTGCCACTTTATATGATGCTTTTTTACAAGGTTCCGCGAAAGAAACAGTTGAAAATAGCGATGATGCTACAGGAAAAAATTTATTTGAGAAATTCCTCTCAAATGAAGAATCGGTGATAGTTGAATCAGATAGGCTTTGGGTTTGGGAAATTTCGGATGCTCAACCTTTTGCTAATGATAAGAATTATTTGTTTTCCGAATTAATCCATCGTGTAATGATGGAAGATGATCTGAGCGTAGATATAAAATATGCATATATAGTTCCAAAAGCAAAAGAACCAGAACAATTACTGCTTTCAATAACAACATATGAATTCGAAGCAGACCCATATAACAACGTATTTGTAATCAGAGATGTTGATGGCAAATTAAAGCTTAGCTATGGAAACATCGACCATTTTAGAGAAGAAGCTCACATTAATAAATTCGGATATATAGATGAACACTATTATCCTGGTTACCGCCCTCCGACAGATATATATAGAATCCTCACAGAAGATGGGTGTAAGCTTATTTATGGAACAACCTTTGAGTGCGGAGATATTATAAAGCCTGCGCAACTTCAGTCATTTAGCGAAGATGGGGGATATATCTGGAATTACTGGTTTGAAGATAAGGGTTTTTGCTCGTATTCTTTCGTGAATGAAAAAGGGGAACCTGATTATATAGGTCTTGAAGAAAAACTGTACGGAAAAAATAGTCCATACAGGAAAGCGTTTGAAGATGCCGGGATTAAGTTTTATGAAATGTCGGAGATTGAAGATATGATTTCCAAAAAAGAAGAAGAACTCGGTATAACAGATGAGATAAAAGAAGCTAATGAGCCTGAATGGATAGAAATCAAAGATATATCGGGGTAATTTAGGTTAATCTATAATTACAGTTTATTCAGTTTATGCGTTGATACGGATAACAATCTAAACGACAAAGATAAAATTCAAGTTTGCAGGAATAAATAATGCACCAAATAGGCAGCCTTTCGGCGTGGGCATGGAATTAAGCTCATTCCGGAAGGGTGTTTTTGCATAATGTCAGGATGTGTTTTGAAGGAGTTTGTTAAATAATGGATGAATATCAATGTGTAGTAGTCGATCTTGCTTATTACGATAATTCAAAGAATATTATTGTTTTTGTATCTGAAAAAGATGAGGACTTTATAATAGAAACTACTATTGACGGAATTGAATTAAAATCCGTTGGACAGGGATATTTTGAAGTGTTTCAGGAATTAAGAGATAAGTTGCTCGGATTAGGATATGGCTTGAAATGTAATGGGGCAAGGATTAATGCGATTCAGTCAAATATGATGGGAGCAGGCGAAAAAATATATCTTGCAGAAATGGAAAAACCTGCCTTAAACATAGATATTGTTTCAATATGGGATTATGCAGAAATAAATGAATTTCCCAATACAGAAGAACAGCAAGCATTTACAAACAGGTGGCTGAATTCAATACAAGCCATGGAATAATATGTCAAAGCGATACAGCCCCCCGGGAATAGCCGTCCTGAGGGCTTTTTCTAACTCCGAATATCTCCGAATGGCGAACCCGGGGTGACTACTTTTTGACTACTTTTCATGTCCATGATTTTCCTAGATATTCGTAGTTATTACACAAACTGTGATATTATAGGTTTGGCACCGTGATACATGAACACAATTTTTATCCCGAAGCGGTGCGCATTACAGGGAATATCTAGGAATTTCAAGGAGCCAAAATCAATGATAAGAATTTTATTCGTCTGCCACGGCAACATATGCCGTTCTCCCATGGCGGAGTTTGTTCTAAAAGATATGATAAAGAAGCGTGGACTTGAAGATGAGTTCTATATTGAGTCGGCTGCGACAAGTACTGAGGAGATATGGCACGGAGTTGGGAATCCGGTGTATCCTCCGGCTAAGGCGAAGCTTATGGAACATGGTATAGGGACTTCGGATAATGAACTTGGTGTGGGAGAGAAGAAAGCCAGGCAGACTGTGCGTGGTGATTATGAGAAGTTTGATTATATAATAGGTATGGATAGCGCCAATATCAGGAATATGCATAGGATATACGGCGGAGATCCGGATAATAAGGTGTACAAGATGCTTGATTTTGCGGGAAGAAGTGCAGATGTGGCAGATCCGTGGTATACAGGCAACTTTGATGCTACATGGAACGACGTTGTAGCCGGCTGTACCGGACTTATTTCCAAGATCACAGAAACATAATAATTTTTTTATCTAAAAAATACATGCATTCTTGAACATAAAGTTCAAGAATGCATCAACCAAGCCAATTTGAATCGACTTTGTCGATGGGGCTTGGTTGACTCTTGAATCACTTTCTCACGAAATCCGCAGCTAGTGCGGATTTCTGTAATTTCATTTAAGATGTCATACTTATGAAAGAGGACGCTCGATGAAAAAGACCGGAAATACAGTTATAGACGAAAAAACACCGCTTCTGGTATTGGCGGGCCCCATGTTCTTGGAGCTCTTGCTGAATACAATGCTTCACAACGTCGATACTGTCATGCTGAGTCATTACAATGAATACGCTGTCGGAGCGGTTGGCAACGCAAATACCATCATGTTTATGATGATCATTCTTTTCAACATCATTGCTACGGCTACGAGCGTAGTTGTGGCGCAGTATCTTGGCGCAAAGATGTATGACCGGATGAACATGATATATACGCTTTCAATCGTTGTGAACCTGGTGTTTGGTATTGTGCTGAGTGCGGCTTTCTGTGCGACCAATCCTTTTATAATGGAATTTCTTCACGTGTCACCTGAGATGCGCCCGTTCTCCATGATATATATTTATATTGTCGGAGGCGCAGGTTTTCTGATGGCTGTGTCCAATGTTATGCTCCAGATACTGCGCTGTAACGGATATACCAAGATAGGTATGTGGGTTACGTTTGGTATAAATATTGTCAACATCATAGGTAATTATTGCTTCTTATACGGTCCTCTTAAATTTATGAATATGGGAGTTGCCGGTGTGGCAATATCGACAGTTGTTGCAAGGCTTCTTGCTGTAATCGCGCTTATCAGTTTTTTCTATATGACAAAGACGGGAAAGATTTCCATTCGCTATTTAAGACCGTTTCCGGGCAAATTGCTTTTTAAGATGATAAAGATAGGACTTCCGTCTGCGGGCGAGAATCTGACCTATAATCTTTATCAGACCACTTTGCTTTCTTTTATTAATGCGATGGGAAATGATGCGGTTAATGCAAGGGCGTACTGCAATACACTTATTTCTTTTGCGATGATCTTTTCAAACGCCTCTGCTATGTCCACACAGATAATTACAGGGCATCTGGTAGGTGCGGGAAAGACTGAAGAGGCTTATAAAAGAGTATTTAAAACACTTAAGACTTCTATGCCGATTACGATAGCACTGGCTTGTATAAACGCGCTTCTTTGCGGATATACTCTGCAGATATTTACTGATAACTTCAATATAATTGCGCTTGGAAGGGCGATAATGGTCGTAGATATATTTGTTGAGGCGGGGCGGTGTCTTAATATGACTTTTGTAAGCAGTCTTAAAGCGGCAGGGGCATATATATTCCCGTTTATAGCAGGAGTTCTGTGTAACTGGGGCCTTGGCCTTACGGTGGGATATACTGTCGGAGTAGTGCTTGGGCTGGGAGTTGCCGGAATCTTTATAGGGACGGCTACGGACGAGTGTATCCGAGGATTGATCGTCATGTACTATTGGTATAAGAAGAAATGGCTCGGAAAGTCTGTGGTAGACAGTAAGGATATTCTGGTTGAATGATCAATCTTCTTCAAATTTAACATCAAGGATATCTTCGAATTTTATCTTGGTATTTACAATCTGAAGAATCCGGGATGTTTCGTCAAAGCGGGCAACCATGCCTGTTACCTTTAAGTATTCGTCCTTGTGGAAGTAGATACAGGTTATAATATAACCTTTTTTGATATTGTGCATTTTCTTATCGAGTTCTTCGGCCATTTCGTCGGAGAGCTCGATTTTTGGTACTTTTATTTTTTCTTTTGCCAAAAGAGCTTCGTCAAGTCCCTTAACGGCCTGGAAAGGTAGAAACTGAGCGGCTCTTTTGTCCATTGACATTTTTTGTCTCATTTGTATGTCCTCGGATGAAAAATGAATTAAATCATCAATCTATCATGCCTTGTGGCCACCAATCTGATTATTGCGGTCTCTTGTCGTTGCGCCGTCTTCGAAGTTAAGGCCCTTTAAAATTGCATTTTTGCCGAATTTGTTCTTTATCTCAAGGACGGCTTTCTGCATCCGCCTGTCGCGTTCAAGGTCGGCGGGAGATACGAAGAAGGAGTACTGCGTGTACTCTTCGGGGATGACGTTATTTGCAACTACGTACATCCTGCGTACGAGGTACGTGGGATTGACAATCTGTTTGTAGAGGTCGGCAATTCCGGGAATCAGAAGCATTGAGGCGTTGGTCTCCGTATCAAGTGAAAACGTGCCCTTCGCAGAGGGGATGGGCGAGCCCTTTGCATATCCGACCATAAGGGAAAAAGACTTACTTACAAGGCCTTTGTCGACCATATCAAGGCACATTACATCCATCATCTCTTTGGCTATAACGAGCCCTTTTTCATAGCTGTAATCGCTCATAAGAACCTGCCCCTGACTGAGCGAATGAGACGAAGAGTGGTATGCTCTGATATCGCATATCGTAACGGGTTCACGTCCCCATGCATGATCTATAAGGAGCTCTGCATTTACACCAAACAGTTTATAAAGAAGGTTCTCATCGCCGTTTGCGATATCTCGCATGGTGAGCATTCCGTAGGTTGCAAGACGGTTTGCGATACCTTTTCCGATACGCCAGAAATCAGTGAGCGGTCTGTGATCCCACAAGGTCTCGCGAAAGCTCTTTTCATCAAGTTCGCCTATGAAGTCTGGAGCGTGCTTGGCAGTGATATCGAGGGCAATCTTTGCCAGAAAGAGGTTACTTCCGATTCCGCAGGTGGCGCGCAGGTGCAAGGTTTTCTCTATATCTTTCATTATCTGCTGACCGAGCTGTCTGGCAGTCATATGGTAGAGGTTCAGATATTCGGTGACATCCATGAATGCTTCGTCGACTGAGTAGACGTGAATGTCATCTTTGGAAATATATTTAAGGTAGATTCCGTATACTTCGGCGGAACAATCAAGATATTTCTGCATTCTGGGAACTGCCATGATGTAGTCGATATTCTTGGGTATTTCAAAAACACGGCATCTGTTGTGGACGCCGAGGGCCTTCATTGCCGGTGAGACAGCAAGGCATATTGTCTTGTCGGAGCGCTCCGGATCGGCAACGACAAGGCGTGTTGTCATGACATCAAGGCCTCTTTCCGCGCATTCCACCGATGCGTAGAATGATTTCAGATCTATGCAGATGTAAGTTCTTTCTTTCCCTACCATGCGATAATGATATCGAACATGCGTTCTTTTGTCAAGCAATATATCAGATTAAAAACGATATACCGCTTTGTTTGTTAATATGAAGCCGAAAGGCTTGAAATAGGGATTTTGATTTGAGGTTCCATCGTGTTATAATAACCCAAATGGCCAATTGTAAAAACTGAAAATTTGTAAGTTAGGAGGGGACTATGTTAAAAGACGGAAAGATTTGGATTGCCAATACAGAAGATGGTAAAAACGTATTTCTTTTGCCCAAGATGGCTAACAGACATGGGCTTGTAGCGGGTGCTACCGGAACGGGAAAAACGGTCACGCTTAAAGTCTTGGCGGAATCCTTCAGCGACATGGGAGTTCCTGTATTTCTTGCAGATGTTAAGGGCGATCTCTCGGGAATGGTGTGTGAAGGCACGGATTCCGAGGATATGCAAAAGAGAATTCAGAAATTTGGGCTTGCGGAAGCGGGCTTTAAATATCAGAAATATCCGGCGACATTTTGGGATGTTTTTGGCGAGAAGGGAATACCGCTAAGGACAACGGTTTCTGAGATGGGACCGCTTCTTTTGTCCAGAATATTGGGACTTAACGACCTTCAGAGAGACATTTTATCTATTGCATTCAAGATTGCGGATGATAACAATCTTCTTTTGATAGATACAAAAGACCTCAAGGCGATGCTCAATTACATCTCGGAGAACAATAAAGAGTTTGCGGCTGATTACGGCAATATCAGTAAAGTTTCCGTTGCTGCGATCGTGAGAGCTATAGTATCGCTTGAGATTGCGGGTGCTGATAAGTTCTTCTTTGAGCCGGCGCTGAATATAAGAGATTGGTTCACGACGGGAAGTGACGGCAAGGGAATGATTAATATTCTCGACAGCACAAGTCTTATCAATAACGGTACTTTGTACGCTACGTTCCTTTTATGGATGCTTTCGGAGCTCTTTGAGACGCTTCCGGAAGTAGGAGACCTTGATAAGCCCAAGATGGTGTTCTTCTTTGATGAGGCACATTTTTTGTTTGCTGATACGCCCAAACTTCTTATGGATAAGATAGAGCAGGTGGTTAAGCTTATTCGTTCAAAAGGAGTAGGAATCTACTTTGTAACGCAGAATCCAAGGGACATTCCCGACGGTGTTCTTGCGCAACTTGGAAATAAGATTCAGCATGCGCTTCACGCATATACGCCGGCAGATATGAAGGCGGTGAAGGCTGCAGCTGATTCATTCAGGGAGAATCCGGCATTTAAGACCGCGGATGTGATTCAGGAGCTCGGAACGGGTGAAGCTGTGTGCTCATTCCTTTCGGAGGACGGAACACCTACTGTCTGCGAGAAGGTCAAGATCTTACCGCCTCAGAGTAAGTTTGGCGGAATAGATGATTCTGTCAGGGAAAAAGAGATCAAGGGTAGCATGCTTTACAGCAAGTATTTTGAGCCCGAAGATCCCGATTCTGCTTATGAATTCCTTGAGCGCAAAGGCCTTGCCGATGCGGAGGAAGCAGCTAAATTAAAGGCTGAAGCAGAAGCTGCGAAGGCAAAAGAGAAAGAGGAAGCCGCTGCAGCGAAGGCAAAAGAAAAAGAAGAGGCCGCAGCAGCAAAGAAGAAGGAAAGAGAAGAAGCTGCCGCTGAAAGAAAGAGAAAGCAGACAGCTAAAACAATAGGTAATTCAGTGGTTGGAACTGTCGGAAGAGAAGTTGGTAAGACAGTCGGAGGAAAGTTCGGAAAATTCGGAAAGACTCTCGGCGGAAATCTTGGTGCCAGCCTTGGAAGAGGAATTCTTTCCACGTTGTTTAAATCTTAAGAATATGGTAGGAGCGTGAGCTCTTTAGGCTTTTGGAACTGACTCTTGGACAAAGATCTTTTCAAATAGAAAAAGCGCCTTTACAGGCGCCTGATATTTGGGAGGAGGGGTTGTCAGATGGGGAAATCTGACAACCCGTGTATGAAAAAAAGTATTGTTGGGGGTTCAGAAGGTATGTTCTTCTGATGGTTATATGTTACAACCCAACTGTAGACAAAATGTGTCAGAACTCTAAAAGAAATATAACCTATTATTAAATAAGTATTGGAGTAAAATAAAATGTCAGGAAATAATCGAAGAATAGACGGAAATATCCCCGGAGATCGTGACGGATACGGACACAGCGAAGAATATATGGCTATAGACAGATATGAAGACGAATTCAGAGATGATGAATACGGCGATGACTATAGGGATGGCTACAGAGACGACTACAGGGATGATTACAGAGACGATTATGATGATGTAGACAGAGACCGTGACCGTTACAGAGATGACTATGACGACAGAGATTACGATCGTTACAGAGATGATTATGACGACGCAGACAGAAATCGTGGTCGTTACAGAGACGATTACGATGATGTGAACAGAGGCAGAGATCGTGACCGTTACAGGGATGATGTCGATGACAGAGACCGCTATAGGAATGAAGACCGCGAGGAATATAGGAATCGCGGCAGTTATAGGAAGGAGGTAGGAAGTATAGATTGTTACAGAGATACAGACAGGAATCGCGACAGAGGAAGAGACCGTGGCGAGCCTGCCAAAAATACATATATTCCAAGAGACAGAAAAAGATTTGCTTTCGGTAGATTGATATTTACGCTTATGGCTATTTGTCTGTCTTTGATGCTTTTCGTTAAAGTCGCATTGCCCAAGATCATAAATAAAGCAAAAAAAGCCGCTGCAGATAAGGCAGTAGACATAATGTATGAGAATGTTGAAAAAATCGCGGGAGATAATCCCAAGGTAAAAAAGATACTGGAATCAATGTCTGAGGAAGACAAAGAGAAAGTAAGCGAGATCGTTGCAGAACACATGGATGCTGAGACGATGACCGATGTTATGGAATACGTGAATAAGAATGATCAGGCCGGACTCGTTGAATATGCTGCAGAGAATTTTACTCCGGAAGAGATGAGCGAGTTCAAGGACCTTTACGAAAAATATAGTAAATAATTCAGAAATGTATGACATCTTAAATGAAATTACAGAAATCCGCACTAGCTGCGGATTTCGTGAGAAAGTGATTCAAGAGTCAACCAAGCCCCATCGACAAAGTCGATTCAAATTGGCTTGGTTGATGCATTCTTGAACTTTATGTTCAAGAATGCATAGTAAATGAGATTAAAAAAAGCTTGTATCGATTTATTATTTATCGATACAAGCTTTTTTGTCAGATAAAAAATTTAAATTAATCCTGATACGCAAAAACACCCACGGGGGGACGTGAGTGCCTGCGATTTTCTTATGAGGGGGAGATAGTGATTAGCTCTACAGATTAGAGCAAACTTATATCACTAACTTAATAATAACTATATACTAAAATTGTGTTCAAAAAGTGAAAAAATCAGACTTTTTTTAAAAAAATTTACAACCCAGTAACCATCGGGGGCTCCGCTATTTTTTAAATCATTATTTCATTTTTAATAGAAAATAACGGTAATTCTGTTTCAGTTTTACGAATTTATCATAGAATATGTATAGATTTTTTTTACGATGATGCTACTATAAAATCAAGTTATTGTTTTTTCGCTTATAAAAGGAGGTTAATATGAGTAGCATATCATCTGTTAGCGGGAGCGCAGGTTACTCGCCATACTCAGTGATATCAAATGGCGGGTCCTATGTCAGGGCTGCTCAAGGGGCTTCAGAACTTGCAATGCAGGAGAGAACCAAACAACAGGTAGGTGGACTCGAAGCAGGTTCTGAGAATCTTACATCCGCCGGATCGGCACTTAAGGTAAAAGACGGCGCGATGGAAGAAGTTACCGGGTATTTACAGTCAATCAGAGATCTTTCGGTTAAGGCAATGAACGGAACAATGTCAGACAGTGACAAAAAATCCATTCAGGATCAGATTGACCAGTACAAAAAAGGTATTGAAGATATTGCCAACAATACTTCATACAATGAAAAGAAACTTTTAAACGGGACAGCAAAGGATATGACTGTTGCATCCGATGCAAATGGTTCAAGGGAGACTATTTCGGGCAACAATATGACATTAGATGCACTTGGTATCAAGGACTATGACGTTACCAAGAATTTTGACCTTAAAGATGTAGACAAGGCACTTGATAAGGTTTCGAGTGCAAGGTCGGACACAGGTGCCAAGACAAATGCTGTAGATTATGCTCTTTCGTATAATTCTCATGCGGCACTTGAGCTTGATGGATTCCAGATGGACAAAGAGGAGAGAAACAGCGTAGATGCTTATCAGAAGCTTAAGACTAAGCAGGCGCTGGATGTCTATCAGAACACTCTTCAGAAGAAGAGGCAGGACGACGAAGAGCGCAAATCTATGATGCTTTTCGCATAATTTTGTGTTTACATAAATACAAAATCATAACATCTGTCCGTGTATCGCGGACAGATGTTTTTTTGTGAAGGATGCTTGATATATATTAATCACTTTTGTTAAGTTTAGAGTGAATTTAATCAATCTACTTGACATAAGTTTGGTATTTATTTATCATAATTTTTGCTTGCACGTATTATTAACAATACGTGTATATCAAGGTGATAGAACGATACAATGGCGTACGGGCAAGTATGTCATTGTATTTTTTTTTGTGATTTAACGTGGTGCAGTGCTAATGTTATGAACGAAAAACATCTTGAGGGCAATTTACATATAATTTTTAATCATAGAGAGACAGGTTGGAGAGATTTATGAACACAAAGACACTGATGTACATTCTAAAGAGGATTTTGCTTGCAGTTGTTACAGTTTGGGTGGTTATAACAGTTACGTTTTTTGTAATGCATGCAGTTCCCGGTGGCCCATTCGTGGGAGAGAAAGCCGTAACCCCAGCGGTTCAGGCGGCAATGGAAGCCAAGTATGGTTTGGATAAGCCCCTTGGCGTACAGTATTTGACTTACTTGAAGGACATTACCAGATTTGACTTTGGTCCTTCACTGAAGCTCAGAGGTCGTAATATTACAGACATCATTGTTGACGGAATGAAAACTTCTATCAAACTTGGTGTTATCGCAGCTTTTATAGCACTTGCATTTGGAGTTGTATTCGGATCTATCGCGGCACTCAGAAGAAATAAGATTATTGACAGGATCATCATGATAATCACAACGGCATTTGTATCTATGCCATCTTTCATTATGGGATCTTTATTGCTTATCGTTTTTTCCACTAAGCTTGGTTGGTTACCGGCTAACGGTGCACAGAAGAACGGACTTATTCTTCCCGTTATCACATTGTCACTTTATCCGATGGCTTACATAACAAGACTTACAAGATCGTCAATGCTTGAAGTTCTTGGTCAGGACTATATCAGAACAGCTAAGGCCAAGGGTGTTTCAGGTGTGAAGATTATTTTTGGACATGCACTTAAAAATTCACTTATCCCGGTTATCACATATTTTGGACCGATGCTTGCATATATCGTTACGGGATCACTTGTTGTAGAGCAGATTTTTGCTGTTCCCGGTATCGGAAGAGCATTCGTAAACAGCATCACAGGTCGTGATTATCCGCTTGTTATGGGAACAACAATTGTACTTGCTACACTTATTGTTTTTATGAACCTTGTCGGCGACGTTATGTACAAGATTGTTGATCCTCGTATTACATTAGAATGATTGGAGAATTTTTGAGACATGGATAATAAGATATTAAGCGCACAGGTTAATATGGATGATTTTATTCCAGCAACCGAAGAAGAAAAAGAATATATGGTGCAGATGCGCCCTTCATCTACATTTTTTAAGGATAGTGTAAAGAGACTTCTTAAAAACAAGGTCGCAACTGCTTGCTTCTTTATTATAATATTGATTACATTGGCCGCAATTTTTGTTCCTATGTTTTGGCCTTATAAATATGATCAGGCTCTTGGAATGGTTCCCGGAAAGCCTGTAGATAACACATTCAACGATCTTGCTCCGTTTGAATACGGAAGATCTGAGATCAAAAAAATGGATAACGGAGAGAAAGTTGTTCCTCATATTTTCGGAACAGACTCTCAGGGACGTGATTATTTCATAAGAGTAGTATATGGAACACGTATTTCACTTGCTGTAGGTTTCTTTGCAAGTATCATCGTTCTTATTATTGGTATGACGATCGGAGCTGTGGCAGGTTATGCCGGAGGCAAAGTCGACCTTATAATAATGAGAATAGTCGATATTATTTATTCACTTCCGGATATGCTGATGGTTATTTTGCTTTCATCGGTACTTAAGGTTGCTCTTGAGGGAACACTTGACGGAACTGTTCTTGCTAAGATTGGTTCAAATATTATAAGTTTGTTTATTGTCTTTGGACTTCTTTATTGGGTATCAATGGCAAGACTTATAAGAGGACAGATCTTGTCACTTAAGGAACAGGAATACGTTTTGGCTTCACAGGCAGCCGGAGCAAAAGGAAAGTGGATTATTTTAAAACATCTTATTCCCAACTGCTTTTCAGTTATTATAATTTCAACAGCGCTTCAGATTCCCAGTGCTATCTTTACTGAGAGTTTCCTTTCATTCTTGGGACTTGGAGTAAATGCACCGATGCCTTCATTGGGATCACTTGCTTCAGATGCGCTTAACGGAATTAGTTCATATCCTTACAGATTGGTATTTCCTGCGCTGGTTATTTCACTCATCGTTTTGTCTCTCAATCTATTCGGTGACGGACTTCGCGATGCGTTCGATCCTAAGCTTGATACTTGATGTGACTGATGGTTTTACAGTAGAACAATACAATTTGGAGATTTGAAAAGATGAGTTTATTAGAAGTTAAAGATCTGCATACCTCATTTTTTACCGACGCCGGAGAGGTTAAAGCAGTTAATGGCGTATCATTTTATTTAGACAGAGGAAAAGTCCTCGGAATAGTAGGAGAGTCAGGTTCAGGTAAGTCTGTAACGGCATATTCAATCATGCAGATTCTTGCCGGAGCCGGAAAAATCGTTTCGGGCTCAATAAAGCTTGACGGACAGGAGCTTGTAGGTGCAGGCGAGAAAGTCATGAAGACAGTACGTGGAAATAAGGTTTCTATCATTTTCCAGGATCCCATGACATCTCTTAATCCTACTTATACAATAGGACACCAGCTTATGGAGGCAATTCTTCTCCATACAAACAGAAACAGAGAGCAGGCTAAAGATCGTGCTATAGAAATGCTCAGACTTGTTAATGTTAATGAGCCTGAGAAGAGAATGAATCAGTATCCTTATGAGTTCTCAGGCGGAATGAGACAGCGTGTTATGATCGCTATGGCTCTTGCATGTGAACCGGATATTCTTATTGCGGATGAGCCTACTACAGCGCTTGACGTAACAATTCAGGCTCAGATCCTTGATCTTATGAAATCACTTCAGAAAGAACTTGGAATGGCTATTATCATGATCACACATGACCTTGGTGTAGTTGCCCAGATGTGTGATGAAGTAATTGTAATGTATGCCGGATCAATATGTGAGCAGGGAACTGCAGATGAGATTTTCTACAATCCTTGTCATGAATATACAAAAGGATTGCTTCGCTCAATCCCTACAGAGGGAAAAGAAGGCAAGAAGTTAGAGCCTATTACGGGAACACCTATCGACCTTCTCAATATGCCAAAAGGATGTCCTTTTGCACCAAGATGTGATGCTGCTATGAAGATCTGTCTTCGCGAGAGAGCAGAACGTATGCAGATTAATGATTTACATGCAGCGGGATGCTGGATGAATGTGAAGAAGCAGATGGAAGGCGGTGAACCGAAGTGAGCGAAAATTTAAATAACGAAAAAAATCTCGTTGAAATTAAACATTTAAAAGAGTACTTTAATATTAATGTAGGATTTTTTAAATCCAAATATTTAAAAGCCGTTGATGATGTTTCTTTTTCTATTAAAAAGGGTGAAACACTCGGACTTGTAGGTGAGTCCGGATGCGGTAAGACTACAGTTGGAAGAACAATATTAAATTTATATAAGCCGACAGACGGAGAAATTTGGTACGACGGAAAACTTATCAAGACAAAGAACGATATTAAAGAGTTTAGAAAGAAAGCTACAATGGTATTCCAGGATCCTTATTCATCATTGAATCCCAGAATGACCGTTTCAGATATTATCGGCGAACCTCTTGATATACATAAGCTTTACAAGACAAAAGAAGAGAGAAGAGAGCGTATTCTTGAGCTCATGAGCTATGTTGGACTTAACAGTGAGCATGCTTCAAGATATGCGCATGAGTTCTCAGGCGGACAGAGACAGCGTATCGGTATAGCAAGATCTCTTTCTGTAAATCCGGAATTTATTGTGTGCGATGAGCCTGTATCTGCTTTGGATGTATCAATCCAGGCACAGGTTATCAATATGTTTGATGAACTTCAGGACAAACTTGGGCTTACATATTTGTTTATTGCCCATGACCTCTTGGTTGTAAGACATATCAGTGACAGAATAGCAGTTATGTACCTCGGTAAGATGGTTGAACTTGCAGATGCTGATGAGATTTATAATCATCCGCTGCATCCATACAGCAAGTCACTTCTTTCTGCGGTTCCTATTCCGGATCCTAAGATCGCAAGAGCAAATCAGAGAATCGTGCTTTCGGGTGATATTCCGAGCCCTCTTAATGCTCCTTCAGGTTGTCCTTTCCGCACCAGATGCCCTTATGCAAAGGCTGATTGTGCAGAGTGCATGCCTGAGTTCAAAGAAGTAAGTAAAGGTCACTTTGTTGCGTGTCATCATGTAGAAGACGCCAACTAAATGATATATAACATTCATAATTCATAAGGAGGAAAATTATGAAAAAGAAATTACTCTCAGTACTTCTTGCATCAAGTATGTTACTGAGCCTCGCTGCTTGCGGAAATAAAACTGACAACGCAGATCAGGCGGGGGCACAGACATCTGCTGCTACAGCGGATCAGGCAAATACAGAGGCACAGCCTGCTGAAGAAGGAAAGAACATTGGTGTTATTAATGTTTGTTTGGCATCTGAACCTCAGTCACTTGATCCTGCAATTAACTCATCTGTTGACGGTGCTACACTTATCAGCCACCTTTTCTCAGGTCTCGCTAAATGGGGCGCTGATGCAAACGGTAAAGCTGAATTGCAGCCCGATTGCATAGAGGCATTTACTGAAGGTGTTAAGAATGATGATGGAACAGTTACATACACATATAAGCTTAAAGATGGTCTTACATGGTCAGACGGAAAGCCTGTAACAGCAGGTGATTTCGTATACTCATGGAACCGTGCTGCAGGTCAGGAGCTTGCTGCTGACTATGGCTACATGTTTGATGTAATTGCTGGTTACGATGAGATGTGGGCAGATGATGCAAAGGGCGATGAGAAGCTCAATGTTGAAGCTCCCGATGACAAGACAATCATTGTTACTTTGAAGAATGATGTTCCTTATTGGAACGAGCTTCTTGCTTTCCCTGCTTACATGCCTGTTCGTGAGGATGTTGTAACAGACGAGAGCTGGGCTGCAGATCCTAAGACATACATCTGTAACGGTGCTTACACAATCAGCGATTGGCAGCACAACTCAGTTATCAAGCTTACAAAGAGAGAAGATTTCGTTAATGCAGCTGAAGTTACAATGAACGAGATCAACTTCTATCTTTCTGATGATGTAAACAACATGCTTGCTAACTTCGAGAACGGATCATGGGAGTTCATCGATGATGTTCCTACAAACGAGATTCCTTCACTTAAGGAGAAATATCCTACACAGTTCAAGATTGAAGGTCAGCTTGGAACATATTACATCTGCTGGAACATTAACCAGGGACTTCTTCCTGCATCTAAGAAGCTTACAGGTGTAGAGAAGGCAAACGCTGAGAGCGAGATTCGTAACGCATTCGCACTTCTTATCGATAGAAACTATATTGTAAACGACGTTGCTAAGGGTGGACAGATTCCTGCATCTTCATTCGTTGCTATGGGTCTTACAGATGCTGACGGTTCACAGTTCTATGAGAACGCAGGATCAGATCCTAACGTTGTAGGTTACTATGATGTTACTGAGCCCGCTTATGAAGATAACTGGGCAAAGGCTCTTGAGACACTTAAGAAGTACTACACATTTGATGAGACTAAGCAGGTATTCACAGATGTTCCTACACTTACATACCTTTACAACACAAACGAAGGCCACAAGGCTATCGCAGAAGCTGTTCAGGCTACATTCTCAGGTCTTGGAATTACAATGAACCTTGAGAACCAGGAGTGGGCTACATTCCTTGAGACACGTAAGAAGGGTGATTACTCTGTTGCACGTAACGGATGGCTCGGAGATTACAACGATCCTATTTCATTCCTTGATATGTGGCTTACAAACTCAGGTAACAACGATGTTCAGTTTGGTAAGGGCGCAAACGCTGATGTTAAGGCATACAGCATCGACCTTACAGACCTTGGATATGAGACAAAGGTTGAGAATGGAACATGGGCTGAGACTTACGATGTAATCGTAGGAGATATCAAGACATGTACAGATACAAAGACTCGTTATGAGCTTATGCACAGAGCTGAGGATCTCCTCATGTCTACAGGTTGCATCTGCCCTATCTACTACTACACAGATATCTACATGATCGATGATAGCGTAAGCGGATTCTTCTCAAGTCCTCTTGGATATAAGTTCTTCATGTATGCAAAAGTTAACAAGTAATTGAATACGTGATATAATATGAAACGCCGCCTCGGTAACGGGGCGACGTTTTTTGTGCAGAGCACTTAGCGAGCTGAGAGAACCTACCGAGGTTCTTTCGAGGTTGGTTCGAACGTCTTCCGGCGAGCGATAGCGAGAGCGGAAGTTCCTTGTTATAAGCTCAGCCCAAAAGTATTATATTCAAGGGAGATTATTATGGAAAACGAAAAATTAAAACCCATGCTGTTCACCGTTATTAAGGGCTATAACGGAAAACAGTTCTCGCAGGATCTCATCTCGGGAATCATTGTTGCTATCATAGCGCTTCCACTTTCAATCGCGCTTGCACTTGCTTCCGGAGTGGGACCCGAAGAAGGACTCTACACTGCAATAGTTGCGGGATTTATCATCTCGTTCCTTGGCGGTAGCAGAGTACAGATTGCGGGACCGACGGCTGCATTTGCGACTATAGTTGCGGGAATTGTTGCAAGTAAGGGAATGGAAGGACTTGCCCTTGCTACGATTTTTGCGGGTGTGCTTCTTGTATTGATGGGTGTTTTCAAGCTTGGATCGTTGATCAAATTTATTCCGTACACTATTACCACAGGATTCACTGCAGGTATTGCGGTTACAATCTTTGTAGGACAGATCAAGGATTTCCTTGGCCTTACATATCCTGCAGGAACAACAACTGTTGAGACTGTAGAGAAGATTGAAGCTATCGGAAAAAATATCTCTACGATCAATTACAGTGCACTCATCGTGGGAATAATCTGTCTTGTTATCCAGATTGTCTGGCCTAAGATAAATAAGAAGATACCTGGATCTCTTATTGCGGTTATCGTCGGTATTTTAATGGTCAAATTCCTTAATATGAATGTTAATACCATTGGAGATCTTTATGAGATAAAGGGACAGCTCCCTGCACTCAGATTTCCTGCTTTCAGTTATAAGACACTTAAAGATGTTGCCGGAGACGGATTTACAATTGCAATCCTGGCAGCTATCGAATCTCTTTTGTCCTGTGTTGTTGCTGACAGTATGATTGATTCCAAGCACAGATCAAATATGGAACTTGTTGCTCAGGGTGTCGGTAATATCGGTTCTGCTTTGTTCGGAGGAATTCCTGCTACAGGTGCTATCGCACGTACTGCAGCTAATATCAAGAACGGCGGAAGAACACCTATTGCAGGTATGATCCATTCTGTGTGCCTTGTTCTTGTACTTGTTGTACTTATGCCTTTTGCGGCGCTTATTCCTATGCCGACAATTGCGGCTATCCTGTTCATGGTTGCATATAATATGTGTCAGTGGAGAACTTTCGTACATCTGTGTAAGACTGCTCCCAAGAGCGATATCCTTGTACTTGTTATGACATTCGTTCTTACGATCGTATTCGACCTTGTTGTTGCTATTGAGATCGGTATGGTTGCTGCATGCGTACTCTTCATGAAGAGAATGAGCGAAGAGTCTAGAGTAAAGGGATGGAAGTACTACGATCCCGAGGACGATCCGGACGGAACAGGTTTAAGAGATATTCCAAAGCACGTTCGTGTTTATGAGATTAGCGGACCTATGTTCTTTGGAGATGCTGAGCAGATAGCTGCAATCGGATTTAAGGAATTCACAAGAGTTCTTGTTATCCGTATGAGAGGTGTTCCGGCTATCGATGCGACAGCTATGCACTCTTTTGAAGAACTTTACAACAGATGCAAGAAGAATAATGTAACTCTTGTATTCTCACACGTAAACGAGCAGCCTATGAGCACAATGGAAAAAGACGGCTTCGTAGACCTTGTAGGCCGTGAGAATTTCAGACCTCACATAGATGATGCTCTTGCCAGAGCTGCAGAGCTGTAAAATGATATAAAAAGATGTTTGGTTTTTGCTATATGTAATTGTTATGAAAAGCAGGAACCGGACATCTTTTTTATTTGATAGATTGATATAAAATTGACAATATGTAGTGTTCTTTTGATAAAAAAAGATAATACAAACACAAGATGTGGTATAATTATATTGTGATACGGATGCCAATAGTATTAAAAGAGGCTTTTGGCATGCAGATACATGTATCATAAAAATAAAATAATGGGGAGGGCTCCGTATGAAGAAGATCTACGTACTGGACACCAATGTTTTGATTCAGGCACCACACGCCTTGAAGTGCTTTGAGGATAACGAGGTCGTTCTTCCACTGGTAGTCTTAGAAGAACTAGACGCCCATAAGCGTGATGAGGGCGAGAGAGGAGCTAATGTACGCGAAGCAATCAGGATCCTCGAGCAGATTCGGGGTACAGGCGATCTTGTTGCAGGGATTAAGCTTGATAACGGCGGAGTTCTGAGAGTTGAAAAGAACTTTAAGGATGTTGAGCTTCCCAAAGATCTGTCAGAACATAAGTCTGACAATCGAATTTTGAAAGTATGTAAAGGGCTTTCAGAGAGTAGGAAAGAGCAGGTAATTCTTGTAACTAAGGACATTCTCATGAGAATAAAGGCTCAGATTCTCAATATGAAATCTGAGGACTTTACGACTGAGCAAGTTGCGGGAGAAGGTGAGCAGTACAGCGGACGAGTGGATGTATATGCTCCCGAAGATGCATTTAAGGACTTTAAGAAAAAAGGCATAGCTGTAGATAAGGTCTATTGTTGCGAAGAAAACGGCAAGAAATATTCGCCGGATCTTTATGAGAACGAGTTTGTTGTTGTGAGGGCAGATCAGTCCAATAACAAGACTCAGATGGGAAGAGTTTCGAACGGTTTTATCAAGAAGCTGGAATTTGAGAAGAGTCAGCCCTACGGCGTAAAGCCGAGAAATGCAGGTCAGTATTTCCTTCAGGAAGCACTTATGCAGCCTGCTGATGTTGCACCGCTTGTTATTGTTAAAGGAATGGCGGGAACTGCCAAGACTTTTTATTCGCTCGCGGTAGGTCTTGAGAAGATGCTCAACAGACCAACAGGTGAGTACAGAAGGATTCTTGTGTGCAGACCGAATTCACAGTTTGATGATGATATAGGTTTTTTGCCCGGAGATGAGCAGGAAAAAATATCACCTCTTATGCGACCTATAATCGATAACCTTGAGCAGCTCATTGATTCTAACGAAGAAGAGCGATACAAGGATGAAAAAGAGCTTACGGACAAGACGGATGAAGTCTTTGACCGCGGTATTATTCAGTGTGAAGCTTTGAATTTCATAAGAGGAAGATCGATTCTGAAAACATATCTTATAATAGACGAAGCACAGAATATGACACCCACGCAGGCTAAAGGTATTATAACCAGAGCGGGCAAGGATACCAAGATAATTCTCCTTGGCGATCCAAACCAGATAGACAGACCGTTCCTTGATGAGCGGACAAATGGTCTTTCTTACGCGAGTGAGCATATGAAAGGAAGTCCGTTCTGTTGGCAGATTTCTCTTTCTGCATCTGAGTGTGAACGTAGCCGTCTTGCTATGGATGCTATTGAGCGTATGCGGGACAAAAAAGATATCTAAATAATTATTATGACGCGGCATTTTCTTCCCTCCCATTTTGGATTAAGGCAGAAAATGTCGCGTTTTTGACACTTTGAGTTTTTTCTAATAGAATACCCACTATGAGTAAAGCATATAGAGAAATTGAATATACGGTGACGGAAGCAGATGGAACGATCACTGCAGGAGAGGTTATGAGGGAGAGGCTCATGCTTTCAAGCAGGGAAGTGAGCAGGTGCAAGCTTTTTGAGGACGGTGTCATGTGTAAAGGCGTGCCCGTTAGGATAATCACAGAGCTTGATCCCGGAGATGTGCTGACCGTCAGGTTATATGAAGATATAGAGAACAGTTCTGTTATTGTGCCGAGTGATGAGCCTGTTAATATAGTCTATGAAGATGAGGACCTTATCCTGTTAAATAAAAGAGGCGATCAGGTGGTTCATCCTTCTTATGCTCATTACATGGATTCTCTTAGCAATGCACTTGCGGGATACTATGAGAAAACAGGGCAGGAACATGTTATGCGTGTTATCGGAAGACTCGACAGAGAGACGTCAGGGCTTATCATTTTTGCCAAAAACAGGCACAGTGCATCGGTTCTTTCTCAAAAGAATGAGAATATGTCCCGAAGAAAAGAGTATCTGGCACTTTGCACCGGTATATTTAATGAAAAAGAAGGAACGGTTGATGCGCCCATAGAGAGGATTCCGGGGCAGAGAATGATAAGAGAAGTCAGAAGCGACGGGAAAAGAGCCGTGACTCATTACAAGATAGAAAAAGAGTTTCGGGATTTTTCCCTGGTAAGGCTACAGCTTGATACCGGAAGAACACACCAGATCAGAGTTCACATGGCATATCTCGGACATCCTTTACTTGGAGATAATCTTTATGGGAAAGATATTGATGACAATAAGGGAATGACCAGAGCTGCGCTGCATGCGTGTCACCTTGAATTTGAACAGCCTATAACGGGAGAGAGGCTTTCTTTTGAAGCAGAACTTCCCGAAGATATGAAAACTGCGATAAGTAGCTGATATTACTTATCGCAGTTTTTATATGCGTCCTTTCTTTATTGTATCTTTTCCGAATTTAAGATTGATCTCGTCAGCCATCTTATTGAGCATTTGGGTCCGTTCATCACTCTTGTTATTAAAAGAATCATCAAAAAGTGAGAGCTGCCTGTAAGAGCCGTCGTCCAGTTTACTTAAGCCGACACCGACGAGCCTTATTTTTTCTCCTTTTATAAAAAGGCCTTCCGTTCCAAGCATCATCTTATCTGCAAGTTCCTTGGAATAAGTAAAAAGCTTGTCTGCATCATCGATGGAATTATCAAGCTTCATCTGGCAGGAGTGGCGCTTAAAATCCGTTGTTTTAACAGAGACTGTGACAGTTCGCCCAAATACGCCGTCACGCCGCAGTCTCCTTGATACGCTTTCCGATAAGTGCCTTAGTACAGGGATGATGTCGGCATCGTAATTATCTGACGAGAGGTCGGAAGATAATGTGGTTTCATTGGAATAACTCTTGGCTTCTTCATATTCGCCCGAAACTTCGGTACTTCCGTATCCGTTTGCGCTGTAGTAAATATAATTTCCGATATTTTCTCCAAGTATATGAGATAACATCACCGGATCGGCATTGGCGGCATCGCCTATTGTCCTGATTCCAATGTTCATAAGCCTGTCAGCGGTTGCTTTGCCGCAGCCGTATAGGTCTCCGATAGGTAGTGGCCACATTTTCTTTTTAATCTCATCAGGAAAAAGAGTATGTATCCTGTCGGGCTTAGTGAAATCACTTGCCATCTTTGCAAGAAGCTTATTATCGGATATCCCGACATTTACCGTAAATCCCAGAGTGTCACGTATTTCATTCTTTATCTTATTTGCAACGCAGATAGGGAATGGCATATCGGGAGTTGCAAGGTCTGCATATACGGCTTCCGTTCCCGTCATGTCCACATAGGCTTCATCGACCGATACCTGCTGGACACTGGGAGAGTACTTGTTCAGTATATTAATAAAAGCGTGAGAACACTCTTTGTAAGTTGCAAAATCAGCATGCACAAGAACGAGCTTCGGACATTTCTGAAGGGCCTTGACAACGGGCTCGCCTGTAACGATTCCGTATTTCTTGGCAGGGATTGATTTGGCTGTGATGATTCCGTGGCGCGTCTTCACATCGCCGCCCACTGCGGACGGGATGGTCCTAAGATCGACAGAATTCGGATCTTCTCGAAGCTGCTTGAGAGCTGACCAGGACAGGAAAGCTGAGTTTACATCTATGTGAAATATGTAATTTGTATAATTGTACGAAAAAACGTTCAAATAAAAACCTCTTTATCGATATAATGAAGATTAATTTTGATTAATTTTTGTAATTATACTATACACCGAACATATATTCGAATCAACGGATAAAATTGTGAATTTTTGAAATCCAGTAGTCAAGGGCATTTGATGATGCCAAACGAAATTTAGGTAAAAAAATTTCATAGAACAACTTATTTAAGTGAAATAATAGATATTTTTAACCCAAAAAATGTGATTAATTATATTGAACGATAAATAGAATTGCTTTAAAGTATATTTAGGTTATGAGAGGGTTATGTTGTACCTAAAATTTATGCTTATGCAGGAGAGATGGATATGAGAAATTTAAAAAAAGTTTTCGCTGTAATGTTTTCATGTGTGCTTGCTTTTACTGTTGTAGCTTGTGGCTCAACTAAGGAGGGTGCACTCGATGGTCAGGCTGCAACAAGAGGTGCTGGTGAAGGTGACGGACAGATTTATATTGATGATCAGGCAATTGCTCTTGCAGGATCTGCATCATCAAGTCAGGCAGCAATTGATGCTTGCGCCGGTGTTTTCAATCTTATGAATCAGCAGAGAGCTGCACAGGGACTTAGCCAGCTTGTATGGAGTGATGCTCTTACATCAGCTGCTCAGGTTAGAGCTAATGAGATCACAACTTCATTTTCACATACAAGACCCAATGGATCAGCTTTCTACACCGTAGATAGCAATGTTCAGTATGGTGAGAACCTTGCAAAATTGTATCAGTCAGCTGACGCAGTTTACACAGCATGGATGAATTCACCTACACACGCTGCCAACATTATGGATGCAGGATATAAGACAGTAGGTATCGCAGTATTCTTAGCATCAGATGGCAACTGGTACTGGGCACAGGAATTCGGATATTGATAAATTGATAATATAAACCAATACAACAGACAAACCCCATGAATAGAAGCCTTGAGAAACGTATGATTTCTCAAGGCTCTTTTCATATCTATATTTATATACATATCTAAATTCATATCATTATTCATATCTTATACATCATATATCGGCATACATACTTATTACTTTATATATATATTTATATTTAATAAATAATCAAACGTTAGTTATAACACCTCGCCTGTACTTTTGGTTGAGCATTATAAGAATCAGCTTCAGATATACATCGCATATGCTTCGCTTGAGAAGATTAAGGAAAAAGTTTATGCCGTGACCACGAAGGCAAATATATACATTATTTTTGCGATTTTGTGCTACTCATGTGAGACCGGTTCTCCGGGCTCATATGAGTGTTCAGCACAATCGGAGCAAAAAATGTATATATTGCCGAAGTGGTCACGGCATAAACTTTTTCCTTAATCCCTAACTAAAGGCACTACCTCAATTCTTCGCCGCATCCCCTTCAGTGTACTTCTCGTCGCAGTACTTGCAGCGGTATACTTCCTTTTTTTCGTCGGCGAGATAGAAGACCTGAGGAAGTCCCTGCTCGATGGATGAGATACATCTGGGGTTGTGGCAGCGGATGACGTTTGTGATCTCTTTGGGAAGAACGAGAGCACGCTTCTCGATGATTTTACCAGCCTTGATTACATTTACCGTGATGTTGTGATCGATAAATGCAAGGATATCGAGGTTAAGAGTATCGACATCGCATTCGACCTTTAAGATGTCTTTTTTGCCCATAACTTTACTCTTGGCATTCTTTATTATCGCTACCGTGGAATCGAGCTTATTGAGCCCCAAATGATTGTAAATCTGCATTCCTTTTCCGGCCTGGATATGATCAAGTACGAAACCTTCTTCAATTTTTCCGATATTTAACATGTATGACCTCTTTCTGTTTTTTATATCTTAGAATTTTCTCAGTAACCCTTCGTTCATATGCGCGTCTGTCATATTAAGAAGCGTAAGGATAAGAGCCATTCTTACATACAGTCCGTACTGAACCTGTTTAAAGTATGCGGCTCTTGGATCTTTGTCTATTTCAACGGCAATCTCATTTACTCTCGGAAGAGGATGAAGGATATGCATTTTCTCTTTTGCAAGAGTCATCTTGGCTTCATCGAGAATATAGAAATTACGAAGTCTTATATAGTCTTCCTCGTTGAAGAAACGTTCCTTCTGAACACGTGTCATGTAGAGAAAATCGAGCTTTGGCATAACTTCTTCAAGCTTAATGACTTCTTCGTATTTAATGCCTTTGTTGTTGAGCATTTCTGTGATGTAATCGGGAACACGAAGTTCCTTGGGAGAAACGAAGATAAAATTGATACCTTCATATCTTGTAAGAGCATTTATTAAAGAATGGACTGTTCGACCGAATTTAAGGTCGCCGCAAAGACCGATAGTGAAATCGCCTAATTTACCATGTAACGATCTGATCGTAAGAAGATCGGTAAGTGTCTGGGTAGGATGCTGATGACCACCGTCACCGGCGTTTATAACAGGAATTTCTGAGTTGGCAGCTGCTACCATCGGAGCGCCTTCCTTGGGATGACGCATGGCACATATGTCTGCGAAGCAGGAGATAACACGAATTGTATCAGCAACACTTTCGCCCTTGGCTGCTGAAGAATTACTTGCATCGGCAAAACCTAAACATTTGCCGCCGAGTCTTAACATTGCTGTCTCAAAGCTGAGTCTCGTTCTGGTGCTGGGTTCATAGAAACATGTAGCAAGAAGTTTGCCGTCACATTTGTGAGCGTAGGCTTCCATATTGTTCTCGATATCGTTTGCTACATCGAAAAGTGCCTCCAATTCAGCAACGCTGAAGTCGAGGGGGTTCATCATGTGTCGCATATTATTCATACCGTCTCCTCAAAAAAATAAAAATACAAAACAGTTAAAAACTATAAACAGATCAATCGATCACTTCAAAATAAGTTGCATTGGATGATCCGTTCAATGGCATATGATACATCACATCATCCGATCCGTAAACCATAAAATAAACATACTGTGATGACAGATTTATATTGTTTACGATGCCGCTAAAAAGCACTGTTGTGCCTGATCCGTCAAGGTTACATTTTTTTAGACAAGGATCGCTCGGATTGGAAAATGCGTAGTAAATTGAGTTATCATTCATGGCATAACAGTCGAGTCTCTCATCGATTATTTCCTGTTGTTCACCTGTTATAAGATTGGTGCGCCACAAATTGTAATTGTCGTCTCCGTTCATGTAATAAATATATTCGCCCTGAATAACGGGATAGAAGTAGTTTCCTTCAAGAAATGTGGCATTTCCACCGTTTTCGGAAGCCTGCATAACGTGAATGTTGTGATCTTGCGTCACCCCTGTGTAATAGATATTGCCGTTGTAGTAGCATACGGGAGAGATTTTCTCAGGAGCAACCTGGGAACGACCTTTCTGATCGACTCTGATCTTTTCAAGTGAACCGCCGTTTGTGTTGACCTGAAAATACAGATATTCTCCGCATAGCTGTACTTCACCGCAGAAGTCTCTCAAAAGACAGGTCTGGTTTCTTCCGTTTGCTTTACATCTATAGATGCCGTACTGATTGGTTACGGTTCCAAAACCTTTGATATTAGCGGATTTTTTGGTCGAATCCATATAGAAATAGAGAAAACCGTTTGCTCCGTTAATATATTTGACACCCATGCTGGTGAGTCGCTTTGGATTGGCTTCATTGGGATCCATTGAATAAAGACAATTATTATCACTTGGATTGGAAAAAAAGACCTTGCCGTCCATTTCAAAGACAAGACCGGAATTGTGAAGGTTGCTTGCCGTATTGCCTTGATCTGATGGGAACATAGGTATATGCTGTTCTCTAATGTGGGCAGCAACAACAAATGCTATGATCAGAGTAATAATCGCAAAGGTAACCGCAGTTCGTTTGGTCATTTGTCTACCTCTTTCCATGCTTCAGTTATATTTATTATAGGCGTGTTATTTCTTGCTATCAAGAAGCATTTGTTCTAAAATTCTATTAGATTTAGTACTAGGAGGAATGCGCGAATTTATGGATCTGAAAGATTTAAGAAGCGAGATTGATGTCATAGACAGGCAGATTGTTGAGCTTTACGAAAAGAGAATGGAAGTGGCATCGCAGGTCGCTGATTATAAAATATCGGTTGGAAAAAAGGTTTTTGACAAGCAGAGAGAGGACGAGAAACTTAAGGCAGTTAAGGCACTTGCACATTCTGATTTTAACAGAACGGGCATTGAAGAGCTTTTTTCACAGCTGATGTCGATGAGCAGAAAGTTGCAGTATCAGAAACTTTCAGAAAAAGGTGCTTCGGGTAATCTTCCTTTTATAGAAAAGGACAGTATAGATAAGAAAAATTCAAGAGTATGCTTCCAGGGAGCGGCAGGCTCATATTCCGAAGAAGCAATGAAGAAGTTCTTTGGCGAAGAAGTAAACAGTACGGCGGTTGAGACATTTAGGGATGCGATGGCTCTTTTGGAAGAGGGAAGTGTTGACTATGCGGTTCTTCCTATTGAGAATTCAACGGCGGGAATCGTTAGTGAGATATACGACCTTCTTGCGGAATATGAACATTACATTGTAGGAGAGCAGATAATAGAGATAAAGCATTGTCTTTTGGGCGTGCCCGGAGCGAAGCTTGAAGATATCAGGACAGTTTACGCTCATCCCCAGGCTCTTATGCAGAGTGCCAAGTTCCTTTCGGACAACAGCAGCATTCAGCAGATAGGTATGAAGAACAATGCATTTGCAGCCAAGAAAGTTGCCGAGGAGAAAGATAAGTCCCAGGCTGCGATCGCAAGTGCAGGAGCTGCGGAAGTTTACGGACTTGAGGTGATAAAAGAAGGGATAAATCAGGCGGATTCCAATTCGACAAGATTTATCATAGTAACAAACCAGAAAGTATTTTTGAAGGATGCGAAAAAGATAAGCCTGTGCATGGAAATTCCGCATGAGGCAGGAGCTCTTTATCACATCATGTCACATTTTATATATAACAATCTCAATATGACCAAGATAGAATCAAGACCTATCGAGGACAGGAATTGGGAGTACAGATTCTTTATTGACTTCGATGGAAATCTCGGAGACAGTGCAGTTAAGAACGCTCTTCGCGGACTTCGCGAGGAAGCCAAAATGCTCAGAATACTCGGTAATTACTGATTGTAATACAGAATTAAACTATGAGGGGTTTAACTTATGACGGGTGAAGTATTTGCTGCGATTGACGTTGGTTCCTATGAGATATCGCTAAAGATTTTTGAACTGTCCATGAAGAATGGCGTAAGGGAGCTTGATCACGTGCGCCACCGCATGGATATTGGAAGTGAGACTTATGCTACGGGTAGGATATCCAGTTATCACGTGGATGAGATGATACGTATTTTGTCCGAGTTTAAAAAGATAATGAAGGAGTACGGTGTAACTCATTATCAGGCCTATGGAACGAGTGCGATAAGAGAGACCAAGGATATAGCCATTGTTCGCGACCTTATCGAGAACAGAACGGGCATACATATCGATGTTCTCAGTAATTCAGAGCAGCGTTTCATAGATTACAAATCTATCGCTCTTAAATACGATCAGTTTGAAGAGGTAATCTCGAAGCCGACAGCGATCGCTGATATCGGCGGCGGAAGTATACAGATATCTCTTTTTGAAAAAGACACACTTGTTGTTACCCAGAATCTTATGACAGGTGTTCTTCGTCTGCATACAACCATGGAGCAGGTGCATGCATCAAGGCTTAAGTATGCGGAACTCGTTACGGAGCTTATCAATTCAAGGCTTTCCGTCTTTAGCAAGATGCATCTTAAGGACAAAAAAGTCGAGAATCTTATTATTATTGATGATTATGTTTCTCCCATAATGCAAAAGCTTAATCTCGGATCGGAGAGAGGCGGCTATGCGACATCGGAAGAATATCGGAAGTTTTTTAAGAAGTCATATAAAAAGAGTGATCTTGAACTTGCCAAGAAATTAAATATTCCCGAGGAGAATGTTCCTCTTTTCCACGTGGCCGGAGCTCTGGTCAAGTGTATTCTTGATGTGACCAATGCGGAGAATCTGTGGGCACCGGGAATCACGCTTTGTGACGGTATTGCTTACGAGTACGCTGAAAAGAAGAACTATATAAAGTCTCCTCATGATTTCGAGCAGGATATCATTGCATGTGCACAGAATATTTCCAAGAGATATATGGGAAGCAGATCGAGAAGAGAAACGCTTCAGAAGATAGCACTTACCATATTTGACAGCACCAAGGAACTTCATGGTCTGGGCGGCAGGGAGAGACTTCTTTTACAGATCGCTACGATACTTCATGATTGCGGCAAGTATATTAGCCTTGTGTATCTAGGTGATTGCTCCTATAACATAATAATGTCGACGGAGATCATCGGTCTTTCGCATGTTGAGAGGGCTATTGTCGCTAACGTTGTCAGGTTTAATCATGAGAACTTTGAATATTACAGTAGTGAGAGCAGGTTCTTTGACGGGCTTTCAAGGGAAGATTACCTTAGAATAGCCAAGCTAACGGCAATCATGCGAGCTGCGAACGGACTTGACAGAACGCACAAGCAAAAGTTCAAGGACGTTACGGTTGAGCTAAAAGAGAGAGAACTTATTATAAATGTAGATACTACGGCGGATATTACGCTTGAAAAAGGTCTTTTTACAAACAGAGCGGGATTTTTTGAAGAAGTGTTCGGAGTAAAGCCTGTGATAAGGCAGAAGAAGATGTTATGAGACATTCTTAGATTATGAGAGGGATATTATGACAAAGAACAAAACTTCGTTTGGTAAGCGTATTAATGTTGAAGATTCCAAATATTATACAAACAGGGAACTTAGCTGGATACAGTTTAATGAAAGAGTTCTTTCGGAGGCGGAGGATGAGTCCAATCCGATTCTGGAGAGAGTTAAGTTTCTTAGCATTTCAGCAAGCAATCTTGATGAGTTTTTTATGGTGCGCGTTGCTTCTTTAAAAGACATGATCAATGCGGAGTATAAAAAGCTCGATATTGCCGGAATGACTGCTGCTAAGCAGCTTGAGGCTGTACTTGATAAGCTTCACGATTTTACAAAGCATCAGTATGCGGTCTATAATGAGAATCTTTTGCCTCTCCTTGTGCAGAACGGCTTTATGATCTGCGATATAGGAGAACTTAAGGGAAAAGAGCTTGATTATGCGGAGAGATATTTCGATGAGGTTGTATTTCCTGTTCTGACGCCTATGGCGGTTGATTCGTCCAGACCATTTCCTCTTATAAGGAATAAGACGCTCAATATAGGGGCGCTCCTTAAGAAGAAAGAGGGGAAAGATGATGTTGATTTTGCGACTGTTCAGGTGCCTGATGTTCTTCCCAGATTCCTTCACATTCCGGGAGATGGCGGGAACAAATCAGGTAAGTTTGTCTTTCTTGAAGATCTGATAATGCATAATGTAGACAAGCTTTATCTTAATTATGATGTGATAGTAAGTGCGCCTTACAGGGTTGAGAGGAATGCCGACCTTTCAATTGACGAGGATGAGGCGGAAGATCTTTTAAAAGAGATCGAGAAGCAGATCAAGAAGCGTCAGTGGGGACAGGCGATAAGGCTTGAGGTTTCGGCTGATATAGACGCCAAGCTCTTAAATTTCATATCGAAAGAACTTGATGTCGATGATAATGAGATCTTTAAGGTGAACGGGCCTCTGGATCTTACTTTTTTGATGAAGCTGTATAAGCGTGAGGGATTCGATCATCTGAAAGAGCACGGATACAGACCTCCGAGCGCTGTGCCCGCATTTATCGGAGCAAAAGATATCTTCAGCGTTATAAGTAACGGCGATGTTCTTATGCACCATCCTTATGAGACATTTGAGAATGTCGTAAAGTTTGTCGAAGAGGCTGCGGTTGATCCGGGAGTTCTTGCGATAAAGCAGACTCTTTACAGAGTAAGCGGCAATTCGCCTATTATCGCTGCGCTTGCAAAAGCAGCGGATAACGGCAAGCAGGTAACTGTTCTTGTTGAGCTTAAGGCGAGATTTGATGAAGAGAATAATATCGTATGGGCGAAGATGCTTGAGAAAGCGGGATGCCATGTAATATACGGTCTCGTTGGTCTTAAGACACACTGCAAGATTACTCTTGTTGTCCGCAAGGAAGAGGACGGCATAAAGAGATATGTTCATCTTGCGACAGGAAACTATAATGATTCGACGGCAAAACAATATACCGATATAGGGCTTTTTACCTGTGCGCCCGCATTTGGTGAGGATGCGACCGCGGTATTTAATATGCTTTCGGGATATTCCGAGCCGCTTGGCTGGAATAAGCTGTCTCTTGCGCCTTTGTGGCTTAAGGACAGGATAATAGACCTTATCAGAAGGGAAAAAGAGCATGCTCTCAAGGGAGAGCCTGCAAGGATCGTTGCAAAGATGAATGCGATCTGTCACAAAGAGGTTATCGCGGAGCTTTATCTTGCGAGCTGTGCAGGCGTTAAGATCGATCTTATCGTAAGAGGAATCTGCTGCCTGAAAACCGGAATAAAAGGCGTTTCCGAGAATATAACCGTAAGATCTATTGTCGGTAATTTCCTTGAGCACAGCAGGATTTTCTGTTTTGAGAACGGAGGCAGCAGGGAAATCTATGCAAGCAGTGCGGACTGGATGCCGAGAAACCTTGAGAGGCGTGTGGAGATTCTTTTTCCTATTGAAAATGACGAACTTAAGAAAAATGTATGGCATATACTTGATCTTGAGCTCAGGGATACGGAGAAGGCGCATATCATGAACGACAAGGGAGAGTATGTCAAACCTGTTATTTCGGATGATACGCCGAGGATAAACTCGCAGAAGATAATGTGTGATGAGGCATATGAGAGGGCAAGAACCGTCAATGACCGCAACACAAGGATCTTTATTCCCGAGATGAATCCTAATATAAAATGATAAGAATTGAATAAAAAGTGAAAAATGTACTATTGTAAAGGAGCAGTTAGAGGTAATAAGATGAGATATATACTGGCATCGGGGTCACCCAGACGCAAAGAGCTTTTGGGAAAGGTGATCGACAACTATGAAATTCTCATTCCTGAGGGAGAAGAGATCGCTGACTCAAAGGAACCCGACAAGATTGTTATGGAGCTTTCATTCCGAAAAGCTTCAGAGATTTTTCATAAAATTTTAACGGAAGACGTGGTTGTAATAGGCGCTGACACAGTCGTATCATATAATCAGAAAGTGCTCGGGAAACCTTCTGATAAGAAAGATGCGAAGGATATGATCGGGCAGCTTCAGGGAAATACACATCAAGTATATACAGGGGTGACTTTGTTTTTCAGAAAAGACGGAAAAGAAGATCACGTAACATTCTGCGAAGAAACTAATGTGGATGTCGTGAAAATGACTGATGAAGAGATTGACGCTTATGTTGCAACAAACGAACCTGACGACAAAGCGGGTGCCTATGGGGTACAAGGCTTATTTGCCCGCTATATCAGCGGTATCAAGGGTGATTATTATAATGTCGTAGGTTTGCCTGTGGCAAGACTCTACACAGAGATGAAAGGGAAAGATTTGTTGTAATTTGGAGGTTTTTGTATGCACGAGTATGATGAAGCAGTATTAAGATGTTTTTTGGAGAATCAGGGACAGTTATTTCCTGAGGATGTAGCAGAAAACATGGAAGAAGCAGAAGCTTTTTTGGAGGATTCGATGGCAGTAGTTGTTGACAGTCCCGAAGAAGTCGAGGAGTACTTTGAGGAATCGGGTGTTGACACTGAAGGAAGCAATGTGCTTGAAGCTGATGAGGTTTTTGATATAGGTGACGGAAGATATTTGATTGTAGAAGCATAATATAAGGAGCTTTTTTGTGAAGAGAACAGATAGAAAAATTTTTTTCTTTGACCTGGACGGCACTCTTCTTACAAGTAAAAAAGATATTTCACCAAAGACGATGGATGCCCTTAAGAAGTTCACGCAAGCCGGTAATTATTTTTGTATAAATACCGGCAGGGCGATAGATAGTGCGAAAGCTGTCTATCGCGGATTGGAGCTGAACTTTAAGGGCTCTTTTTTATGTGGTTGTAATGGTGCTGAGATTTACAGTGTTGATGAAGATGAATATGTTTACAGGACGGGCGTTCCGCTTGAACTTGTGCCTGTTATCATGGATATTGCAAATAAGTATGATATGCACTGTCATACTTACAATGACACTCATATAGTCAGTTCAATGAACGGAGAGTGTATGGAATATTACAGAAGGGTAATAAAGACGCCTCTTCTTATTACAGATGATGTGGTAAAAGAGCTGACATCCCCTCCGCCAAAGATGATAGCGATAGAGCTTCATGATACGTCGAAGCAGGAGAAATTCTATAAGGCGCTTGAAGATGCTGTGGGAGATAAGATCACTCTTTTGTATTCCAATCCGTATTATCTTGAGATTTTTCCAAAAGAAGCGGGAAAGGGCAATGCCGTTAAGAGGCTTGCGGAGATACTTGGAATACCGGTAGAAAATACCTATGCTGCAGGGGACCAGGAGAATGATATTTCCATGCTCGAGGCGGCAGGTGTTGGAGTTGCGATGCTCAATGCGACCGATGCGGTGAAAAGAGTTTGCGATATTGTGACAGGTGAAGATAACGATCATGATGGACTAGCGGATGTAATTCTGAGAGCGATCCGATGGTCGCGAGGTTGTAACAACGATATAAAAAACGAAAAAAAATAACGATAAAACAGGAAGGTTTTTGTAAGAAAAAATCAGTATTTATCGCGATTGGCTTGAGTTCTGGGATTGCACTTGAAATGTGATAAAACGACTTAAAATATTTTAAAAAACATTTATATGTACTATTGTATTGTACAAAATAATATGCTATTGTATTTTCCCGTAAAAGGATAGGAGGCATGTTATGTCCAAAAAAATGTTTATTATTTTACTGTCAATTGTGTTTTCTTTTGGCGCACTTGCAGGATGTGGGGCAGGTAGTGTAGAGGAACAAAGTGTTTCCGAAACGGAAAATGCCAATGAGGAAAATTCCGGTGAAGACGCTCTTCCTTCAGGAGATGTGACTCTTAGAGTTTGGGGATCTGAGGAAGATGATGAGCTTATTAATCAGATCATATCAAGTTTTATATCTGAGTATTCATCACAGGCAAACTTCAATATTATATTTGAGCCTCACAGTGAGGCCAGTGCTAAGGATGACATTCTTGGTGATGTTCTTAATGCACCTGATGTATTTACTTTTGCAGATGATCAGTTAATGGCTTTGATTGCTTCGGGTGTACTTAAAAAAGTTCCCAATGAATCTGAAATTGCATCGAGAAATCTTGCTGCTTCAAGCGAAGCGGCTTCTTTTGGCGGAGCTTTATATGCATATCCTTTGACAGCAGATAATGGATATTTCCTTTTTTATGACAGTAAGTATTTGAACGAAGAAGATGTACAGACTTTGGACGGAATCCTGGCAGTTTGCGAACAGGAAGGCAAGAAGTTTTTCATGGAGATAGATTCCGGTTGGTACATGTATTCTTTCTTTGGAAATACAGATATGGAAATCGGGCTTAATGACGATGGAATTTCTACATTCTGTAACTGGAATGCCAAATATACCAAGATAAAAGGTGTTGATGTTGCACAGTCTTTGGTGGATCTCGGGAAGAATCCGGCTTTTGTCAACGCGCCAAATGATGACTTTGCTATAGGTGCCGCAGACGGTACTTTTATTGCCGGTATCAGTGGAACATGGGATGAAGTTCAGATCAAAGATGCATGGGGCGATGGCTATGCCGCAACAAAACTTCCGACTTATACGGTTGCGGGACAGCAGCTTCAGATGTCAAGTTATGCGGGCTATAAGCTTGTCGGAGTAAATTCATATTCACCCAATTCTGCATGGGCAAATAAGTTTGCGGATTGGATGACAAATGAACAGAACCAGAGCCTTAGATTTTCAATGAGAGGTCAGGGCCCTTCAAATACAGCGGCATCATCTTCAGGTGAAGTGGCTCAGTCAAAGGGACTTCAGGCACTTCAGAAACAGGCTGATTATGCAAGTCTTCAGCGTGTTGGAGGAACCTTCTGGGATCCTGCAACAAACTTTGGAACGATTATGAGCCAGGGAAATCCCGGAGGTAAGAATCTTCAGACTCTGTTAAATGAGATGGTTACAGCTATTACAGGAACTGAATCAACAGGTGATCCGGAAGGTGTTGAGTCTACAGAAGAAACAGGTGAGGAAACTACTGAAGAAAATGCCGAGGGCGAATCGGATGTAGCAGAGGAAACAGCAGAAACCTCAGAGGAAGAAGCCTCTGATGAAAGCGAAGAAGCAGATTCTGCGGAAAGCGAATAATAGGAGGTTGGAACAATGAAGAAGAAATCAAGTATTCGTGTGATGATTATGGTTCCTGTCCTTCTATTGGGATTAGTTTCCATACTTTCAAATGTATTGTCATTAACGAACCTTAGAAAGGTAAACAATACAGCATCAACAATTGCAGATGATTATATGGTTGCAATTGGACAGTTGGATACCATAGGGCAGACATCCAAAAACGTTCATACGTTGGCTCTGTCACATATTGTTGCCACTGATTTTGAGACAATGACTTATGTTATTTCCGAGATTGAGGCAGAAGAGGCAATCCTTGATCAGACAATGTCTGATTACAAAAAATATGTTACCGAAGATAATACTGCAAGTTATGACAAGATGCTTGCCGATTACCAGAGCTTTAGAGAATCGGTTTTGATTCTTTTGGCACAGAGTGCTGCGCAGAAAACCAAGGATGCTTATGCAACTGCAAATGGTATTGTTGCTGAGAATTCAAAGCAGTTAAGCACGGACATTAATGAGATCATTGAAGCTTTTCACAGCAGCTCTGAAGTTGCAAGACAAGATTTCATTACAAGTTATAATATTGCAAGATTTTCGGGAGTTGTTGTAATTATAATCAGTATTCTTGCCGTAATTATTGCCCTTTATATTGTACTTAGACATGTAATAAGACCTGTTATCAAAGCAGAAGCAGAGCTTAATGAGATTATTGAGGGTATCAACAGACGAGAAGGTGATCTTACAAAGCGTATTACTGTTCAGTCAAATGATGAGATCGGAGCTCTCAGTACAGGTATCAACTCCTTTATTGAACACCTTCAAAAGATCTTCATGACTATCACAAATAACTCATCTGCAATGGACAAGGTTGTAAGTGATGTTTTGGGAAGTGTTAAGACCTCAAACAGTAGTGCATCCGATCTGTCTGCACTTACAGAGGAACTTACCGCTACCATGGAGGAAGTTGCCGATAGCGCGGGTACTATAAATAAGAATACTGAAGCTGTCAGAGCCGAAGTTGATGAAATGGCTGATAAGAGCCGTGAGATAAACGAATATTCAAAGACTATGAAAGAGCATGCGGATGCAATGGAACAGTCTGCGAGAACAACCATGGCTGAAACAAATGCTAAGGTTGAAGAAATTCTTGCATCTCTCAATCAGGCAATCGCTGACAGCCAGAGTGTTGATCAGGTTAATTCGCTTACCGCTGAGATCATGAGTATCGCAACCCAGACCAACCTTCTTTCTCTCAATGCTTCAATTGAAGCTGCAAGAGCGGGAGCTGCAGGAAAAGGCTTCGCTGTCGTTGCGGGCGAGATCGGTAACCTTGCCGAGAACAGTAAGAGAACTGCAGGAAACATTCAGGAGATCAACTCTGTTGTTGTCGATGCTGCGCATAATCTTTCAGAAAGTGCAAATGAACTTGTTGATTATCTTCAGAATTCAATCCTGCCTCAGTTTGAGAAGTTCGTTGAAGATGGTGAAAAGTATAAAAATAATGCTAATTACATTGAAGGTGTCATGGACGACTTCAGTAATAAGACAGAAGGATTTAAGTCAACATTCAATGATATAGCAGAGTCTATCAATAATATTACAACATCCATAGAAGACGGTGTTCGCGGCGTTTCATCAGCTGCCGAGAGCACTCAGACACTTGTTTCCGACATGGATAATATTTCAAAGCGTATGGATGAAAATAGCCGTATTGCAGGAGAACTTGATGAAGAGACAGCTATTTTTGCAAAGATTTAAATGATATAATTCTTTGTAAAAAAAGCATTTATTAAGTGCGGACAACAGGAGATATGCATGAGGGCTATTGATCTACATACACATTCAAATAACTCTGACGGAACGTTTTCTGTAAAAGAGCTTATAGACAGAGCTCACGATAAGGGGCTTGCCGCTATAGCGCTTACAGATCATGATACTGTGGACGGTGTCGATGAAGCTATAGAATATGCCGCTTCAAAATATCCGGATCTTGAGGTGATTCCGGGTGTTGAACTGTCTACGGAAGGCGAAGGAAGAGAAGTACATATCGTGGGACTTTATATCGATAACCACGATAAGGAATTTGTAGAGGGGCTTAGCGCTTTTATTGATTCAAGGACTACCAGAAATAAGAAGATGTGCAAAAAGCTCTCTGAGGAAGCGGGAATTCCCATTTCATATGAGGCGCTCACAGAGGAGTTTCCGGACACCGTTATTACCAGGGCACATTTTGCCAAGTTTATGGTGGACAGAGGCTATGTAAACAGCAGAGCTGAAGTTTTTGACAGATATATTGGTGACCACTGCCCGTACTATGTAGGCAGGGAGAAGATAACACCTGAAGATGCGATAAGAAGCATACTGAAAGCTAAAGGAGTTCCCGTTTTTGCCCATCCCATCTTGTGCAGATTTGGTGATGATAGACTGGATGACTTTGTCGGAAGGCTAAAAGGTGCCGGACTTGTCGGTATAGAAGCTGTTTACTCCACTTATGAAAGAAGAGATGAGATTCAGATAAAAGAGCTGGCAAAAAAATACGATCTTCTTGTCAGCGGCGGTTCTGATTTTCACGGAGCAAATAAACCTGATATCGACCTTGGAACGGGCTGCGGAAAGCTGTTTGTTCCCGAGGATATACTAATACCTATAAAGGCTGCAAGAGGTTGACACAATGTCATTAAGTTAACATTGACCAATTAAGGGATTAACCAAAGAATCAACAAGAGCGATTGAGGTATTTATATCTTCAATCGTTCTTTTTTTATTTCTGAGCATCACAACAAGACAGACGAAAGT
>JAEEGJ010004579.1_pt1 | contig 46263 bp, 35 predicted proteins | sample 8958761 | NCBI WGS metagenome assembly JAEEGJ01 (sample SAMN16246546, study PRJNA631951) | gut metagenome | biome: gut microbiome; feature: rumen; material: RS-attached | host: Bos | place: Iran: Karaj | collected 2018-10
GTGCATCCATCGACAATTGGGTACAGCCGTTCTTTGCAAACGTAACCGTTCTCGGCACGCAGATTGAGGTAAAAGACGGTGTCCTGACAGGTCGCTTCCTGACTAAGAACTGTTATGGTCAGGAGAAGGTGAATCGTATTCTTGCCCGCTATCCGAATCGTGAGGACTATCATCTGACGGCCTATGGTGACAGTAGAGGCGATAAAGAACTGCTGGCTTTCGCTGATAAGTCACATTACAAACCTTTTAGAGCATGAAGTCACCACTGAAGATCTTTAGAATCAAGCCAGAGGAGCGCATTCAGGCATTGGTAGCGCTGATGGTCATCATTGCTCTCAATGCCTTGTTTATCTGGCGTCTACACGATCTGTTCATGCAACCTGGGTTCGGACCCTATTGGAAAACCTTCGAACACGAGTATCATCTCTCGGGCTACGACCCTCTAACTTATCTGGGTGTGACAGATTGGGATGTGGTGTATCAGGTGTTTCGCCATCCGTTGCTGGCATTTATGATCTGGCCTCTGTATCTATTGAACGACTGGCTTTCTTCTCTCCTTGGTATTAATTGCGTTCAGTATATAGTGGCGCTGCCAATTATCGTTTGTTCGTTATATTCCTATATTTTCCTTTATCGCATTCATCGTGAGGTGATAGAGTTAGGGCGGTGGGACGCCACATTGCTTACTGCCTACTATTTCTCCTTTGCCTATATCCTCTTGTCGCTGATTGTGCCAGATCACTTTACAATCTCGATGTTCCTGCTATTGATCACCCTCTATATCTCTGGAGTCTGCATCAAGAAAGGTCGCGAATTCAAGTGGTGGCAATCGGCTCTGCTCTTCTATATCACAGCTGGCGTTACGTTAAGCAATGGTTGCAAGGTTTTTCTGTCTGGTTTCTTTGTGAATCTCAGAGACTTCTTCCGTCCGAAGTATCTACTGTTGGCTGTCATTCTGCCTGCAGCACTTTTGTGGGGAACGGCCACATGGGAGAACTACCAGTTTGTGGTTCCCAAGGAGAAGATTCGTGCGGAGCAGAAGGCACAAAAGGCAAAGAAACAGGCAGAGCGTGTGGCCCAAATGGCACCTGATGAAAAGCGAAGATTCGAAGCCAAGAAGAAACAGCGCGAGGTCAGGCTTCGTCGTCAGGCAGAGAAATCAGGTACGCCTATGGAAGATCACGGATTCCTGAAATGGACAGATATCACCACCTCACGTTGGCAGTCAGCTTACGAGAATCTGTTTGGAGAATCGTTGCAGTTTCATCAGGAATTCTTCCTTGAGGACACACTTGTACATCGCCCTGTATTCGTAGCCTATCGTTGGATCCATAGTTATATCATTGAGGGTGTGATGCTATTGTTATTTGCTATTGGTATCTGGTGTGGTCGCAAAAATCGTTTCCTGTGGCTTTGTCTCTCATGCTTCGCCTTCGATATGCTGATTCATCTATTCTTGGGCTTTGGCATCAACGAGGTGTTTATCATGGCACCACATTTCATGTTCGTGCTACCCATCGCCACAGCATATTTACTGAAAAATTTCCAAACCAAATGGCTTCGCATCGGCATTTTGCTGCTGACGCTATACCTATTTATATATAATGGTTATCTGCTGACAACTTTTCTGCTGTCACCTATCCATGTCGTGCTTTAGACGTGTTTGTCTATGCCCAACCATTTGCGGAGACGACGGGTGAAGGATTTTCTGATATGTGAGAATCGGCCATAGCGCAGGTTCAGGAAAAGTTCTTCGATAGAATTCTGCACTTTGATCCAAGGGTGGTTCCAGGCGTTTATAATATAAAGGCGTTCAAGGTAATCGCGGTTTTCTTCTATTTTTGAAGGATGTACAAGAGGGAAATCCAACTCATGACGTGCCATCGTAAACATCCTTCGGATACGATGAGGCGTGGTTTTCAGTTCTGCTGAGAAGTGAGTAGAGTCTGCCATCAGCCCGATGTTGTTGATCTGATTCTTTGAAGGCATAATGGCCAGACCATCGTGCAGCAACATATCACTCCAATAGATTGTCTCAAAGTATTCCTTACCACTCTGACTATGATCACGGAACATCTGCAACATGTCTTTCCGCAGGTTCCGCTCCTTGACAATGGTCTCTAACTTCTGCATCGCCTGAGGATCACGGATAAAGCTATACGTAGGATCCCAGCGCTCAGCAACCCGTCGCCAAGAGGCCCAGCCCCAGATGCTGAAAGCACTAGTGAAGAAATAGCTGTCGTTGCAGTCGGGCGACACCTCGTCGATATTAAAGCCCGCTATCATCGTGATGCGCTCATCATGCTCATACTTGTCGAGCATCTCTTTACAGAAGGGGAAGAACGACTGTGCAGGCACTACATCATCTTCGAGCACGATGACTTTATCAGCCAACGAGAAAGCCCATTGGTGAGAGCGATAGCCAGAGGGGTCGCAACCCTGATTCTTGGTCAGATAGTTACGATGCACCTCGCACTCCCAGTCAATGTTCTCATCGCTAACCACCTGTCGACAAGCCTCGATACCAGCCATATCACGCTCGCCTCGTGGTCCATCCTGATACAGAAACAACTTTGAGGGCCGCGCCTTTCTTACCTCCTCGAACACTTGTCGGAAGGTGTCAGCGCGATTGAAGAACAGCATCAATACAGCGATATCGGTCTTGAACGGATGTTTCATGCGGCAAAGATACGAAAAATCTCTGATAATTTTGCTTTTCTCTCGTTTTTTCGTAATTTTGCAGCGATGAATCATGAATTGCTTCGCCAACGTTTCAATCCTGACGGCTCACTTTTGCGTCGTCAGCAGATGAGGATGCTCGAGATACTGCTCGAGGTAGATAAGATCTGCAAGAAGCATAACATCCGTTACTGGCTCAGTAGCGGCACATTGATCGGTGCTATGCGCCACGATGGCTTTATCCCTTGGGATGACGACCTCGACATCGAGATGATGCGCTCTGATTATCTGCGACTGATGAAAGTATTGCCTGCAGAACTGCCAGAGTGGCTGGCGCTCCAAAATGACGAGACTGATCCCAATTACTTCTATTTCTATGCCAAGGTGCGCGACCGTCGTTCACGGATGCTGGAGCAGAATGGCTACGACCGCCTGTGGAAAGAACAGGGTATCTATATCGACATCTTCCCGATGGAACGTCACCCTATCTGGATGCATAAACTGACGGAAAAGACCGTAGGCCACATGTATAAGATCTGGCGAACGAGTACTGACGATGAGAAAGCCATCCGGTCAGTAAGGCGCATCTTCAATTTCAACAACCGCTTTTTCTTTCCTTGTCTGCGGGCCATCCTCTCACAATTCACCTTCGGATCAAAGGTCATCACCAGCGGCATGGGCATCCCCTTTCATAATCCCCGCTATGTTGAGGAGATCTTCCCATTGACAACGCATGTGTTCGAAGGCTGTCAGTTGCCTGTGCCTCATGATGCTGATGCCCATTTGCGTCATATCTTCGGCGATTATATGCAGTTGCCAGATCTGGACAAACTGGCACCACATGTTGGAAAACTCGAGTTTTTCGATTAAGCGAGGTTATTTCTTTTTCGACAGGATAAAGGCGAGGCATTCCTTGAGGATGACTGCCCCAGAAACCCGCATAATCACATAATAAAGGATAGCGGCAATTACCACACGACTGATGAGTAACAACCACATATTGGTAATGCCCTGAGTCACGAAACCCGTCACCACCATCACTGCTATAGCAGCAAGGGCAAAGGGCAGGATATCCTTGATGAACAACAGCAGGCCATAGTTCATCAGACGATCTGTAAAGAAATGCCATACAAACACCCAAAGGATATTTAACACGGTATAAGCTATCACCATCGTATAGATGCCTTGACGCCAAAGGGTTACCATCAGCACAATCTGCAGAATGCCTAGGACCATCGTGCTCCAAAGATAGATATCACTACGATGCTGACTGATGATAGCATCGGTAAGCAATGTCGATAATGGCATGAAGGCACCACAAAGACAGAGATAGGGCAAGAGCGATGCCGAAAAACTCCATTTCTCACCAATCGCCAAGATGATAAACTCATGCGACACCAGACCGAGCCCGAAAAGCAACGGAAAAGAAATGAAAGCCGTAAAACGTACCATCTTACGAAGGACTGCCAGTTGTCGATCTCTCTCGTCATGAAGACCCACGAGCACCGTCTGGTCTACCTGTCGCACCATATTGCCTACCAATAAGAAGCACTTAGAACTCCATTCATAGGCTTTATTATAATGCCCTGTATTTGTATCACCATAATAATGGCCTAACAACAGATTCATGATGTTAACATTCAGCTGAGTGAAAATGGCAGACACCATAATCTTGAAACTGAAGGGGAATAATCGCCGGATGGGTTCAAAGGAAACTTTGAATGTCGGTCGCCAAGGACTGAAATACCATAATAACAAGGTGTTGATGGCAATATATGCCAGATACTGTGTGGCAAGCGCCCAATAGCCGAAGCCCAATGCTGCTAGTATCACACAGATAATACTTGACGCCAATGTTGCTGTCATACCACACTTGGCAATCTGCTTAATCTGCATCTGCTTCGTCATATAAGCAGACTGCGCCATACCGAAACTGGAGAACACAAACCCCAGAAACACATAACGGCTCAACGGGATGAGTTTAGGCTGGTGATAGTAGTCAGCGATGAAAGGTGCACAGAAGAAAAGAACCACATAGATGGCTGCTCCTGCGAGGATGTTAAACCAAAACACTGCGTTATAGTCGTTATGAGTCGGCGCCTTCAGATTGATAAGCCCCGTCTTGAAACCACTCGACTGCAGTTCGTTGGCAATCACGGAAAAAACTGCTAGCATCGCCGTCATACCATAATCTGACGGATCGAGCAGACGTCCGAGGATAATGCCAAAGGCCAAGCCGAGCAACTGCTGTACGCCATTGTTCATCCCGCCCCAGAAGAGCCCCTTTGCCGTCTTCTCTTTCAATGTTTCCATATTTCGATGCAAATTTATTAAAATTCCGCGAAACTATCGCACGTTTCAAGGATTTTTATTATCTTTGCACACGAAACGAGCAAAAACGACTATTAATACTCATAATCATTGTCCGATGAACCAGAAGGAATACGAATCACAAATTCAGGCATTGCAGCATCAGGTAGAAACGCTGCAGAAAACCAACCTCGATCTGGTAAGCCACAATTTGCAGCTCAGCCAGCAAATCAATGCTTACTACGATGTACGTCGCCGCATACAGATGCTCAAGGAACTCGTCATCCGTCACAAAGAACTGATCCGACATGCCGACCTGCGCGATGATGCCGAACTGATGGCACTCATCGAGACACGGTTGGAGAGCGAACTGCCCCACGAGAATCCCGACTTTGGACTTAAGGAACTGGCCGAACTCATCGGCACCACACAGACGCGACTCATCGACCTCTTCCGCCGTTCGCCTATCCACAAGACCGTCGACGACTACCTCGACTATTTGCGGCTGCTGCGCTCCATGTACTACATCCAGAATCAGCCCGCATGGGGCATTGCTGCCTGTGCCCAACAAGCCGGTTTCACTGTCATCCGAACCTTCAACCGCAAGTTCCAGGATGCTCTCGGCATGACACCCCATGAGTTCCGGCAACTCCTTGAAGCAGGCCGCGAAAACCTCAAATAAGAACCGCTGTGGCAACAGAGACCATCATACTGAAAGAACTCAGTATCGGCTATCACACGAAAAATGGTACACGCGTGGTGGCGGAAGGCATCAATGCTGCCATCCAGAGCGGAGAACTGACATGCTTGTTGGGGGCCAACGGCGTGGGCAAGTCTACACTACTGCGCACCCTCTCAGCCTTCCAGCCAGCACTGTTCGGAGAGATTATAATAAGGAGTCAGGAGATTTCCACTTATACCGACAAGGAATTAAGTCGGCTGATTGGCGTGGTGCTGACAGAGAAGCCCGATATCCGGAATATGACCGTGCGCGAGCTGGTGGCCTTGGGACGCTCACCCTATACAGGGTTCTGGGGAACACTCCACGAGGCCGACTGGCAAGTGGTCGATGAGGCCATCAATGCTGTGAGAATCAGCAAACTCCGCGAGCGGATGGTCCATACCCTCAGCGATGGAGAGCGGCAGAAAGTGATGATCGCCAAGGCATTGGCACAACAGACACCCGTCATCTTCCTCGACGAACCGACAGCCTTCCTCGACTTCCCCAGCAAAGTGGAGATGATGCAGCTGCTGCGCCGTTTGGCAAAAGAGGAGCAGAAAACCATCTTCCTCTCAACCCATGACTTCGAACTGGCCCTTCAAGTGGCCGATAAGCTATGGCTGATGACAGATGAGCTCCACATTGGCACCCCACATGAGCTGGCGCAGAGCGGCGCACTTGCCGGATATGTGGAACGGCCAGGCATCACCTTCGATGCACAGACATTGACAGTTAGAGTAAATAACGATAAATTATGATTTTCGGACACGGTGACGACACCTATCGCTATGGCGACCAGGTAAAGATGAACTTCAGTTCCAACATCTACCAGAAGGCAGACCTGTCGGAACTCGAGGCATACCTGTCGCAGCATCTCGATGCCATCAGGCATTATCCGGCTCCTATTGCCCAGGAACTGGAGGAGATGATTGCCGCCAAACTCGAGATTCCTGCCAACATGGTCATGGTCACCAGTGGTGCCAACGAGGCCATCTACCTGATTGCACAACTCTATCGCGGCTGGTCGTCGGTCATCCCCCAGCCCACCTATCATGAATACGAGGACGCCTGTAAGATGTACGGCCATCTGATATCCTATGAGCGCACCGACGAACTCGACATCCTGCCACAAGACCGCATCTACTGGCTCTGCAATCCGGATAACCCCACTGGTAATGTCATCCTCAAACCATTGATGATGCGCATCATCAAGCAGCATCCGCGCTTTCTGTACGTACTCGACCAGTCGTATGCCGACTACACCATACAACCGGTTGTCAAACCCAAGGAAGTCATGGATTGCTACAACGTCATGCTGATTCGTTCCTTCTCCAAGAAATACTGTATTCCCGGCCTTCGTCTGGGTTATCTCACCGCTTCACCCATCATCATCGACCGTTTGCGCAACCTCCGACAGCCATGGACCGTCAACACCCTGGCTATCGAAGCCGGCAAATTCCTGGTGGAGCATGATCCGAAGGTGCTGCCTGATATAAGGACCTACCTGATAGAAGCCCAGCGGTTGAAAAGCGAATTGGAGAAAATCGATGGCCTGATGATCATGGATACCTTTACCCACTATATGCTGGTAAATGTCGAATGGACCACCTCACTGGAACTGAAAAACTGGTTGATGGCGCATCATGGCATCCTCATCCGCGATGCCTCTAACTTCCACGGACTTGACGATCATTGTTTCCGTGTGGCAGCACAGACCCCCGAGGAAAACGATGCCCTCATCGCTGCCATCAAAGAATTCAAATCCACCAGATAACTGTTTCCGTTATTTCCTCAAAATGACGTAAATGATGACCGGCGCACCCATAATCGGTGTGACGGCATTCAGCGGTATGACGCCATTCTCACCCGGCAGGAAACACACGAGGTTACAGACGAGGGCAATCACCGCGCCACAGAGAATCGTTGCCGGCAGTAGCACCCTGTGATTGTCAGTACCGAGCAACAGTCGGGTGATATGAGGCACCGCCAGACCGATAAAGGCTACAGGGCCGCAGAAAGCCGTGGTGATAGCCGTGAGGATACCCGTCACAATCAGCAACCAGTTGCGGGTACGGAGAATATTGATGCCCAGATTCTCAGCATACTGATCACCCAGCAACAGGGCATTCAGCGGTTTGATGAGCAGCAGTGCACCAAGCAGTCCGGCGATGGTCACGGTGGCAAACACAGGCATCGTCTGCATCGACACCCCGCCAAACGAGCCCATGCCCCAGACCATATACGACTTCACCCCCTCGTCTGTGGCAAAGAAATTCAGCAGCGAGATGGCCGAGTTGCTGATATAGCCGATCATGATGCCGATGATGAGCAGCATCACATTGTTGCGCACAATCGTCGAGAAAAAGAAGATCAGCGCCATCACCGCCATGGCCCCCGCAAAAGCAGCTGCCAGGATAGCCATAAAACCGGAGAGGCTCACCGAACCTGCCGAGATACTACCGCCAAGGAGCAGCATCACCAGAGCCACACCCAGTCCTGCGCCACTATTGATACCGAAGATGCTCGGTCCTGCCAGCGGGTTGCGGAAGGCTGTCTGCAACATCAGTCCGCTCACAGCCAGAGCCCCGCCGCAGAGCACAGCGGTAATGGCCTGAGGCAGGCGTGATTCCAGGATGATAAAGCGCCAGGAGGGCTTCGCAGTCTCGTCGCCCATCAGGATGCTGACCACATCCCCCACGGGAATCTGCACCGATCCCATCACCAGGTTCAGTGCAAAGAGCACGATGATCATCACCACCAACACGCCTCCCTTCTTGACTCCTTCTCTCCTCATACGTATTCCAGTATCTCTCTGAAATCCTCAATCTTCACCATTCTCTCATGATCGAAGTCCTCCACCCGCTCCAATTGCCACGTCACGTGGAAGGGGATATAGATTGCCGAAGCGCCGATGGCCAGAGCCGGGGCGATGTCACTCTTCAGCGAGTTGCCGACCATCAGCAGTTCCGAAGGATGGATATGCTGATGCTCACAGAGTGCCAGAAACTCCCTCTGCCCTTTGTCCGAGGTGATCTCCACATCATCGAAATATTTCAGCAGCCCCGACCGCTTCAGTTTATTCTCCTGATCCTGCAGTTCCCCCTTCGTAAACACCACCATCTTCCCGCCTGCATCATCCATCTTGCATCTTACATCTGCGAGTGTCGGTTCGACGCCAGGCAACGGTGTTGCCGGCAGATGCAGCAATGCCTTGCAATGTTTCAGCAGTTCGGCGAGCATGCTCGTACTCAGGTCATTGCCCGCCACACGCATGGCCGTTTCGAGAATACTGATGGTAAAGGCCTTGCAGCCATAACCCAGGTCGGCCATATTACCCGACTCGGTATCAAACAGTTCCTGTTTCGGATTCTCACAATAGGGTGCAATCAGACTGTAGAGGTGCTCCTCCACAGCCTCGAAATGCGACTGGCAGTCCCACAACGTGTCATCCGCATCAAAAGCAATCACTTTGTATGGCAATTGGGGCATATTCCTTTAATCATTAGGTTGGCACTCTTCTGCTCAAAGCCCTTGGGCAGTGCTATCTCCGGTATTTCCGTATAGTCGAGGCAATAAGTCTGCTGACACTGTTCACAATAGAAGTGCGGGTGGATATCCTCATCATGGTCATGGTCGTGGCTGTGGCAGAGCTCATAGCGCACCCCCTCATTGCCCCCCTCGATCACATGCACCAGATGATGCTCGCGGAAGAGCGTCAGCGCACGGAAGATGTTCGACTTGTCGATGGTCAGGATCTTCGTTTCCAGTTCAGCAAGCGTTACAGGATGCAGACATCCCGCCAGTTCGCGCACCACGACGATGCGGTTGGCCGTCGGTTTGATGCCGTGTTCCTCCAGCAGTTGTGTACAATTTGCCTCGTTCATACGGATGCAAAGTTACGATAAAAATGTGATAATGATGCCTTTTTTTATTTTTTTTGCTTCACTTTGCCGCCGAAACAGTGTAATCATACATTTTTATTCTAAAAAAGATATGAGAAGACTATTGACAATTTTGGCCCTCATCGCTACGATGACCGTTCAGGGTGCCAATCTAGAAGACCGTCCAACTGGTCAGCCCTCGCCCCCGCCACCATCACCTTCACCGTCACCAAGCCCTCAGGCATCCAGTCGCTTCAGCCCTCGTCGCCCGAAGCCCGTCAGCGCGATGCCTGGTACACCCTCGACGGCCGTCGCCTCACCGGCCAGCCCACTGCAAAGGGCCTCTATATCCATCGCCCCGCCACAGGCCAGACACGCATCACGCTGGTTCAATAACCAGCCTCTGTTATATCCCCCGTTCAGCCCAGTCACCACGGTCGAGGTTGCGGTAACCGATAGCCTCAGCGATATGTTGGCTTCGGACCTGCGCTGAGCCTTCGAGATCGGCGATGGTACGGGCGACCTTAAGGATGCGGCTATAGGCACGGGCAGAGAGCGAAAGGCGCTCCATGGCCATACGAAGCATATCGAGACTTGGCTGGTCAGGCTCAGCAAACAGATGGATCATCCGCTCCGACATTTGTGCATTGCAGAAGACACCAGTATAGTCTTTGTATCGCTGTTCCTGAATCTGACGGGCTTTAATTACCCGTTCACGAATCACACTACTGGGTTCGCCCGGCTCCATCTGCGACAACTCCTTGAAGGGCACCACCATCACCTCGCAATGGATATCGATGCGGTCGAGAAGCGGCCCTGATATCTTGTTCATATACCGCTGAATCTGCCCTGGCGTGCATACACAATGGTGTGTAGGATCACCGTAATAGCCACAGGGGCAAGGGTTCATCGAGGCAACAAACATAAACGAGCACGGATATTCAATGGTGTATTTCGCACGGCTGATGGTAATCTTGCGGTCTTCGAGGGGCTGACGGAGCACTTCGAGGGTAGTCTTATTGAATTCAGGCAATTCATCGAGAAAGAGCACCCCATGGTGGGCCATACTTACTTCACCTGGCAAGGCTTTGTTGCCACCACCGGTCATCGCTACCTGCGATACCGTATGGTGTGGGCTACGGAAAGGACGTTGCGAGATGAGTGAGGAGCCACTGGGTAACTTTCCTGCGACGGAGTGTATCTGTGTGGTTTCCAAGCTCTCAGCTAGTGACAAAGGCGGCAGGATGCCAGGTAAACGTTTGGCCATCATCGACTTACCACTGCCTGGCGGTCCTATCATAATCATATTATGCCCACCGGCCGCAGCAACTTCCAAAGCACGTTTTACACTCTCCTGACCCTTCACATCTGCAAAGTCAAGGTCGAAAGAATACTGACGCTCGTAGAATTCACGACGGGTGTCGACAACTGTCGTCTCGTAAGTATCGTTGCCATTGAAGAAACTGATAACATCTGTCAAATTCTCCATACCATAAACGTCAAGTTGGTTGACGACTGCAGCTTCCCTAGCATTCTCCTTAGGAACAATAAGACCCTTGAACTGCTCTTTCCTAGCACGAATAGCTACAGGCAATGCACCTGCCACAGGCTTCAATTTACCATCAAGACCCAATTCTCCTATCATCATGAATTGGGATAGCATCGTGTCGTCAACTTTACCATGAGCCGCTAAAATACCGATTGCCAAGGGCAGATCATAACCGCTGCCCTCCTTGCGGATATCAGCCGGCGATAGATTAATGGTGATTTCGGCTGTAGGTGGTTTGAATCCAATATTACCCAAAGCAGCCCGGATGCGGTCATAACTTTCTTTGACAGCTGTATCAGCCAGTCCGGACAAATGAAACATCACCCCACGGGTCATGCTAACCTCGACAGTGACTGTCGTTACTTCCAAGCCATTAACGGCTGCACAAAATGTTTTTACTAGCATATTATTTAAAGTTAATTGGTTATTGTTGTATCTTTATTTCAGCAGCTCTTCTATTTTCCTGTCGAGCTCGTTGGTGGGGATGGAATGTGCGAGGATGCGCCCCTTGCTGTCGAAGATGATGTTGTCGGGGACGAAATAGAGCCCCAGCTGGCCTAAGATGGGCATCTCCCACATGCGGCCGTCGCAGACGGTATGCCAACGGATGGAATCGCGGTCGAGATTGCGGCGGCAATCCTGCTTGCTGCCGTCGAGACAGATGCCCATGCACTGCAGGCTACCGCTGTGCTCCTTCGACAAACGCTGCAGCTTGCGCTGCGCATTCTGGCTGTCGTAGTTCCACGACGCCCAGGTGCTGATGATATTGACCTTGGCCGTGAGATCGGTATTGGAGACATACTGCCCGTTGATGTCGGGGGTGCGGAACTGGGGGAGCTGGGCACCGGGCTTGAGATGGGTGAGGCCCTTGAGCTGCTGCTTGAGACGGGCTAGGGCGTGGTTGCCGGCATCGGCCTCGGCTAAGGCCGTGGCGAGTTGCAGGGCCTTGGCATAGTCGGGCGTCTGACTCTGGATGAAGATGCGGTTGAGGAGGTAGAGGCTCGCCGGCGACAGGGGGTGGTCGGTGATGAAGGTCTCGGCGGCTGCGGCTACCTCGGGGGGGGTGAGCTGGCTGGTCTGCAGACGGAAGGCGGTGAGGGCCTCGTTGGCCTCGGTGCCCTCGACCTCAACTTCCTTGAGGTGGGAGACATCGCCCTTGATGGTGACTTCCTCGCCGGGCTCGCCGATGACGGGCAACTCGGAGAAGTTGGGGAAGACGATGATATAGGTGCGGGGGTCGTCGAGGGTGGTCGTGAACTCGAAGGTGCCGTTGACCACGGCGATGGTATCGAGTTTCTGCGAGGGTCCGTCGGTGGCATAGAGATAGAGCTCTCCCTGGCTGAAGCCCTTGAACTTGCCGGACATCTCGAACTGGTTGCCGTCGGGGCCGCAGGAGACTAAGAGGGATGATGTGAGAAGGATGATGGACGATGTGAGAAAGGCTACGGGTCGGCGCGTGACGCCTACCCATAGCCTTTCAACTATCCGGTTTCCGAAAATGCCTGCCATCGCGAATGGTTATCTCTTCAGCTCGAGGTCGTTGGCGGCATACTTGGCATAGAATGCGTCCTTGACGGCCTTGGCGAGGGCTTCCTTAGAGTCGTCCTTATTGCCCATGCGGTTGTAGAGGATGGCTTTCAGGTAGTCGGTGGTGGCATCGGGGTTCTTGACATACTTGAGGGTGACAGCGGCCGAGGCATAGTTCTTGTTGAGGATCTGTGCGAGGGCGGCGCTGTTGGAATAGATGTCGGCGAAGTCCTGCTCTGCCTGGGCGAAGTTGCCCTGGGCGAGGTGGAGGTTGCCGAGTACCTCGTTGAGACCGTTGGCTCCGGTGGCAGCGGCGATGTAGCGCTCAGCATTGGCGAGGTCGCCGGCCTGCAGGGCGAGCATGCCCAGGTTGGCCTGTGCCTCGGGGAGGTTGGCCGAGAGGCTCTGTGCCTTCTGGATATACTGCTTGGCGGCCTCGTAGTTGCCACGGGCGTACTGGATGGTGGCGAGGTTGTTGTAGGCGCGGGGGTCGCTGGGATAGACCTCGGCGGCAATCTTGTAGATGTCCTCGCGCTCGTTGAGGTTGTCCTTCAGGGCAGCGCCATAAAGGAGTTCCTCAATAGAGAGCTTGGTGGCGTCAGCCTTGATCTGCGAGAGGATCTGGTCGTCGGAGCGGCCTACGGTCTCGTAGTTGATGGTGAGGCGTGCGCGGCGCAGCTGGGGCAGGATGCCGTCGGCGAGCTCGCGGAAGGCAGAGCTGATGTTCTTGATCTGCTGTTCACGCTCCTCGGGGTCTTTATACATAGAGAGTACGCGCAGGATGACATCTTTGTCCTGGATGTCGCTGGCCTTGACGAGCTCCTGGAAGCCCTCCCAGTCCTGGGCGGTGTACTTGGCATCGACATTGGCCTGCATCTGGATGCGCTTCAGCTCCTGGTTGACATACTGCTCGGAGTTTTTCTGACGCTCGGCGGCCAGACGGTCGTTGATGGAGAAGCCGCCATCGGGTGAGGCATAGGCTGACACCTCGACATTCTCGAGGTTGAGTCCTTCGCGGTCGGCATTGATCTTCTGCAGCATCTTGACGAACTCCTGCACGGAATTGTTGGCCAGCTCGCTCTTGCGGAGGTTGGCCTGCTGGATGAGGAACTTGATGTTGGCCTCCTGCTTCTGCTTGTTGATGCGCTGGTAGGCATCGGGGGCGATGGCTGCCTGTGCGGTGACGAGTGTCTTCCTATACAACTCGGAGGTGGCGATGACACCTTCTGCCACTTTCACCTCGGGCACCTTCATCTGCTTGTTGCCGATGCGGGCCAGGAAGGTGAGATACATATCGGCCTTGTTGTCGTCGGCATACTTGAAGTTGGTCTTCATCGTATAGTTGCCACCGAGACGGTAGGAGATGGTCTGATCGTTGCCCATCACCTTCTCGCCCTGGAAGGTGGCGCTGTTGCCCTTGACGATGGTGCCGTTGGAGTAGCGGAGCTCGGGCATGACGGTGACGACTGCCTTGCGCTTCATGTATTTCTCGGGGAAATGGCCGTTGATGGTGGCTGGCACCACACCTGCCTGTGTCTCGAGGGGATTGGGTGTCACATTGAAGTTATCGGCCGAGAGTGGTCCTAACTTGGAACACGATGCGAAGAGCATCACGGCTGCGGCTGATAAAAGGAAAAGCTGTTTGTTCTGCATAAAAATAATTCGAATTGTTTTTAAGGGATAATGGGTGCCGCGAGCGGGACTCGAACCCGCACGACCGTTTCGGGTCAAGGGATTTTAAGTCCCTCGTGTCTACCAATTCCACCATTGCGGCGCGTTTTCAATGTGCAAAGGTACGGCTAATTCCCGAAACCGCCAAATATTTTATCAATTATTTAGGAGCATCAAGAATTTTTTGTTACCTTTGCACCCAAATTTGGTTTAGAGTTTTATAGTTTAGCGTTATAGAGATGAATATAGAAGGATTGATCAGTCAGGCTGCCGGCGAGGCCGTGAAGGCCCTCTATGGCCTGGAGGCTACGGAGAAGATGTTGCAGCTGCAGAAGACGAGAAGTGAGTTTGAGGGTAACCTGACGCTGGTGGTGTTCCCCTTTGTGAAGGCTGCCAGAAAGGGTCCTGAGCAGACGGCGCAGGAGATAGGCGACTATCTGGTGGCGCACTGTCAGGCGGTGGAGAAATTCAACGTGGTGAAGGGTTTCCTGAACCTGAGCATCGGCGACGGTGCGTGGGTGGAGTTGCTCGGCGCCATCGACAAGGACGACCACTTCGGCATGAAGCAGGCCTCGGACGATGCGCCTCTCGTGATGATCGAATACTCATCGCCGAATACGAACAAGCCCCTGCACCTGGGTCATGTGCGCAACAACCTGCTCGGTTGGAGTCTGGCGCAGATCATGGCTGCCAACGGCAACAAGGTGGTGAAGACGAATATCGTGAACGACCGCGGTATCCACATCTGTAAGTCGATGCTCGCCTGGCTGAAATACGGCAATGGCGAGACACCGGAATCCTCCGGCAAGAAGGGTGACCACCTGATTGGCGACTACTATGTGGCTTTCGACAAGCACTATCGTGAGGAAGTCAAGGCATTGGTGGCGCAGGGCATGGATGAGGAGAAGGCCAAGCAGGAGGCGCCGCTGATAAAGGAGGCCCACGAGATGCTGGTGAAATGGGAGCAGAACGACCCGGAGGTGCGCGCCCTGTGGGAGAAGATGAACAACTGGGTGTATGCCGGTTTCGACGAGACGTATAAGAAATTGGGCGTGGGCTTCGACAAGATCTATTATGAGTCGCAGACCTATCTGAAAGGTAAGGCCAAGGTGGAGGAAGGACTGGCGAAAGGTCTCTTCGAGCGCCATGACGACAACTCTGTCTGGGCCGACCTGACCAACGAGGGACTCGACCAGAAGCTGCTGTTGCGCTCTGATGGCACCAGCGTTTATATGACACAGGATATCGGCACGGCCGAGATGCGTTTCCAGGACTATCCCATCGATAAGATGATCTATGTGGTGGGTAATGAACAGAACTACCATTTCCAGGTGCTCTCGATACTGCTCGACCGTTTAGGTTTCAAGTGGGGCAAGGAGCTGGTGCATTTCTCCTACGGTATGGTGGAGCTGCCCAACGGCAAGATGAAGAGCCGTGAGGGTACGGTGGTGGATGCCGACGACCTGATGGAACTGATGGTGAGCGATGCGCTGAAGACCTCGCTCGAACTGGGCAAGTTTGCTGATATGACCGATGAGGAGCGTCAGGAGATTGCCCGTATCGTGGGTATGGGTGCGCTGAAATACTTTATCCTGAAGGTCGACGCCCGCAAGAATATGCTCTTCAATCCTGAGGAGAGTATCGACTTTAATGGTAATACAGGTCCGTTTATCCAGTATACCTATGCGAGAATCCGTTCGATACTGCGCAAGGCCGAGGCTGAGGGCCTGAAGCCTGCCATCACCGCTGTTGCACTCTCGGAGAAGGAGGTGGAGCTGATACAGAAGATGAACGAGTTCGGCGCTGCCGTAGAACAGGCCGGCAAGGACTATTCGCCATCGGGCATCGCCAACTACTGCTACGAGCTCACGAAGGTGTTCAACCAGTTCTATCACGACTACTCGATCCTCAACGAGCCTGACGAACAGAAGAAGCTCTTCCGGCTGGCTCTGGCCAAGAACGTGGCGAAGATCATCAAGAACGGTATGGGGCTGCTGGGCATCGAGGTGCCGGAAAGAATGTAAACGATGACACAGAACCCGCCTGACTATCGCCACGATACCGTGCTGCCGTTGCCAATGGAGGTGAAGGCAGATGCGTGGGCTGTGGATGCGGCCTGTTCGGGTAATCCCGGACCGATGGAATATCAGGCCATCGACTTGCAGACGGGCTATCAGGTGTTTCATTTCGGACCAATCCACGGCACGAATAATATCGGGGAGTTTCTGGCTATCGTCCATGCCCTGGCGCTCTGCTGGAATCAGGGGCTGCACGACAAGACCATCTACAGCGACTCTTACAACGCCATTCTCTGGGTTCAGAAGCGGAAGTGCAAGACCAAGCTGGAACGCACACCGCAGACGGAGAAGCTCTATCAGATTATCCTGCGGGCTGAGCAATGGCTGAACACCCATAATTTCCGGAATCCCATCATCAAGTGGGAGACGTCGAAATGGGGCGAGGTGCCTGCAGACTTCGGCAGGAAATGACAACCGCTTTATAAGACACAAAAAAATCGGCACTGCGTTTGCAATGCCGATTCTTTTTTATACTTGCGCTAATGATTAGTCAGCTACGAGTGTGAAGCGCTTGAAGGCAACGATCTTCAGATCCTTGTCCTGCTTGGCGAGCCACTGAGCAACAGTAGCCTTGTCGCCGTCGCCGAACTGGAACTCCTGGTCGACCAGGCAGCTCTCCTTCAGGAACTTCTGAACACGGCCCTTGGCGATGTTCTCAATCATAGGCATCTTCAGCTGAGCCTCGCCCTCGACCTTTGCGTCAGCAATGATCTTACGGGCCTCGTCGGCCTGCTCCTTGGTGAGCCAACCCTTAGCGGTGTTGCTCTCGATGTGATCCTCAGAGTCAACGAGGTTGGGGTTGATGCCAGCCTTCTTGAGCTTCATCTCCACGAACTTCTCAACCTGCTCGAGCTTGGTCTTCTCGAAAGAGGTCTTGTACTCCTCGTCGAGGATCTTCTGATCAACGCTCTGAGCGTCGAGTGCTACGGGCTTCATGGCAGCCACCTGCATGGCCACGAGGTGACCCTGCTCAGCAGCGGGCTTGTTGGTCTGAACCATGGTGCAAAGGGTGTGCTTACCCATGTGGTCGTAAACCTCCACATTGTCACCCTCGAGTGTCAGGTAGCCGTCGAGCTCCATCTTCTCACCAGTGATACCACTGCGCTGTGTGACAGCCTCCTGAGCGGTCTGACCGTTGATGTCGAGGGCCTTCACAGCCTCGATGTCGGCAGCCTTAGCGGCGATGGCAGCGTCGAGGATGCTCTGTGTGAGAGCGATGAAGTCGGCACCATTGGCCACGAAGTCGGTCTCGCACTTCAAGGCGAGCATAGCAGCGAAGCCGTCCACCTTCTTTACGAGTACACAACCATTAGATGTCTCACGGTCGCTACGCTTGGCAGCGATAGCCAGGCCACGCTCACGGAGCAGTTCCTTGGCCTTGTCGAAGTCGCCATCAGCCTCGGTCAGAGCCTTCTTTACGTCAGCCAGACCAGCGCCGGTCATTGCGCGAAGCTTCTTGATATCGTCAATTGAAATTGCCATAATAATCTTAAATGTTTAATCTTTAATGTTTAATGTATTATTCTGCAGCTGGAGCCTCTTCAGCAGCAGCTTCCTCAGCGGGAGCAGCAGCCTCTTCAGATACGGGAGCCTCTTCAGCGGCCTTGCGGGGCTTGCGAGCAGCACGCTTTGGCTTTACCTCCTCAGCGTCAGCCTCACCCTGTGCATCAGCAGCCTTCTCGTCAGCCTTCTCTACCTTGCGCTCCTCGATACCTTCATTGATAGCATCGCAACATGCAGTGAGGATAGCCTCAACGCTGTCCTTAGCATCGTCGTTAGCAGGGATGATGAAGTCGATGTTCTTAGGATCGCTGTTGGTATCAACAATACCGAATACGGGGATACCCAGACGGTTAGCCTCGCGAACGGCAATCTGCTCCTTCAGTACGTCAACGACGAAGAGTGCGCTGGGCAGACGGGTCAGGTCAGCGATAGAACCGAGGTTCTTCTCCAACTTGGCGCGCTGACGGGTAACCTGCAGCAACTCACGCTTTGACAGGTTGCTAAAAGTACCGTCCTGCATCAGCTTATCGATGTTCGACATTTTCTTTACGGCCTTGCGGATAGTCGGGAAGTTGGTTAACATACCACCCGGCCAGCGCTCAATAACGTAAGGCATACCAACGCTCTGAGCTTTCTCGGCGATGATTTCCTTCGTTTGTTTTTTAGTAGCGACGAACAGGATTTTCTTGCCGCTCTTGGCAATCTGCTTCAGTGCATCAGCAGCCTCGTCAATCTTAACGACGGTCTTGTGAAGGTCGATAATGTGGATACCGTTACGCTCGGTATAGATGTATGGAGCCATAGCGGGGTTCCACTTGCGCTTCAGGTGGCCAAAGTGACAGCCAGCCTGCAGTAATTGGTCAAAATTTGTTCTTGCCATTTCTTTTTTTCTTTTTATTTGTTTACTTTCTTTTTTAATTCTTTGTCCAGAACCAGCCGTTGAGTAATTGAAAATTGACAATTGAAAATTGACAATTCAAGTCTCAGCGGTTTAGATACTAAACTGTTCAGCTATATTCTCAGATAAAAGCCAATCAATAATTATCAATTATCAATTGTCAATTATCAATTGAATATTAACGCTTACTGAACTGGAAGCGACGACGAGCCTTGGGCTGACCTGGCTTCTTACGCTCAACCTCACGAGAATCGCGGGTCAGGAAACCATTATCCTTCAGCTTTTTCTTGTCCTCTTCGTTCACCTTTACAAGTGCACGGGCGATAGCGAGGCGAAGAGCCTGGCTCTGACCAGTGAAACCACCACCATCGAGGTTGGCTTTGATGTCATATTTCTCAGCTACCTCCAACAGGTTCAGTGGCTGCTTTACCACATACTGCAGAATAGCAGAGGGGAAGTATACCTCTAAGTCTTTTTTGTTGATCGTGATCTTGCCAGTACCCTCTGACAGATAAACGCGAGCGATTGAACTCTTGCGACGACCTATTGCATTGATGTATTCCATCTTTTAATCTTATTTAATCCTTAAAAATTACTTATACTGGTTAATATCGATAGCCTTTGGCTTCTGAGCCTCATGTGGATGCTCAGTTCCCTCGTAAACGTAGAGGTTGTTCAGCAGGGCGCGACCAAGAGGACCTTTAGGCAGCATGCCTTTAACAGCGTGCTTCAGAATGCGCTCTGTGCCGAATGGCTTCTTGCGGAGCTCAGCAGGCGTATTGAAGCGCTGTCCACCGGGATAGCCAGTGTAGCGTGTGTAAACCTTGTCGGTCTCTTTCTTACCAGTGAATACCACCTTCTGGGCGTTAATAATAATAACGTTGTCACCACAGTCCTGGTTAGGAGTGAAGGTGGGCTTGTACTTTCCGCGAATGATCTTAGCTACTTTAGAAGCGAGGCGGCCTACTACCTGATCGGTAGCATCGATAACCACCCATTCCTTCTGTTCGCGAGCAGCTTCCTTACTTACGGAAACGGTCTTGTAACTTAAAGTGTTCATTTCTTCTTTTAATTTTTACTACTAAAAAACATAATCTTTTTGTTCTCTCTTATGCGCACAAATACCACTAGCAGAGGTCTAACTCTCCGCAAGTAGTCTAACGTACGCTGAACCAGCACTCTCACGAACCACTGTGCCCGGCCAAAGACACGGCTATTCCGTCCTGATTCACGGGGATTCTAAGTCTCTCCCCAATAATCGGACTGCAAAGGTACGATTAAAAAGTGAAAAGTGAGAAGTGAAAAGTGAAAAAAGCTCCCAATATACTGATATTTATAATTATTTAACATAAAAGGTCTAGTATTTCGGAAAAATGCGTTGCTTTATACAATCGTTCGTGCGGAAACTCTTCCGACTTTTCCATCGCCCAAACGACATGATAGGGAATGTGGAAAGCCCAGGCTCCGGCAGCAAGGGCAGGAGCAATATCGGATTGGAATGAGTTGCCTACCATAAGAGTTTGTTCTGGAGCCACATCAAGATTCTCGCACAACTGGCGATACTCCCGCTCGGTTTTGTTAGATACCGTTTCCATATGGCTGAAATAACCCTCGAGCCCTGACCTCTTAAGTTTGTTTTCCTGGTCCATTAACTCCCCTTTGGTAAAAACAACCAAACGATAACGACGCATTTCAGCCAACTGCTTGAGCGTTTCTTCTACTTCAGGAAGTGGAGTGGTGGGGAACTCCAGCAGTTCCTTACCCATTTCCAACAGCTGTTCAACGGCATGACCAGTCAGTTGCTGGTTGGTGACTCGTACGGCATTTTCCACAAGCGATAGTGTAAAGGCTTTGGTGCCATAGCCTGTCTTTGAAAGGTTGCGCCGTTCTGTCTCTACAAGCCCTTGGCTTACCTCGCGTGCTGAAGCCCAAGGACTGAGTAGTTCGCAACAGCGACGTTCCACATCATCGAACCACGATTGGCAGTCCCATAATGTGTCGTCAGCATCAAAGGCTATCACCTTGATATTTTTTCCTTTAATATCTATCATTGTGGCTATTAATACTTTTTTTTACTCCCAGTATTCTATAGTACGTTTCTGAAGCACGGTTGTCTGTTGGCTCTGGCTGCCTTTTTCCCAATAGGTCAGCGACAGCGAATTGCTGGTCCAATTGCCATTGTCGTCACGAGTCAGGTAATTATTGTGCATATTGATGGTCATGACACATAATCCAGTCTTGTCATAAACCTTTTGGCTTTGCGACATGATTTCGCCTTGTTCGTTGTAGGTGTATTCATTGATATAGCGAATGTTCGCCGTTTTGTTGACCAACGTGCGCCTAATCAGTCTGTAACGGCTGTCGTAGGCGTATTCTACGTCGCTATGCCCGTCCTTCTCTGTCATTTGGGCCCGTTGCAGATACCCATATCGGTCGTATTCACGATTAATCAGGTCAGGATTCTCTATTTGTCCGTTTTCGCTAAATCTCATAAATTGATCCTCAGCAACAGCATTCTCCGTAACCACCTCTTGTACAGGTCCGTGCAGTCCCTGAGTGAGGGCGTCTTTATAGTAGGCCGATGTAGGATAATAGAACACGCGAATGTCTCGTGAACCGTTGTCATTGTCAGCAATAGAGACTTTGATACTACCGAAGTCGTCCATATAATACCAGGCATCGTTGCGCTGACTGAACTCGCCATAGTCTTTCTGCAGTTTATAAAGGAAATACAGATGGTTCTTCTCTAACATTGATTTAGTGCTGTAAGGCCCGATGGTAATCAATGCTGAACGTACCATACGCGTCTCAGTAGAGATGCTGATTAGCAACTTGGCACGAATACCATAGAACTTGCCACGGAAATAGAGATCCTCACCATCTTCAGAACCACCCCATTCTATAAATTCGCTAGCCAGCAGGCGTGGACGTAGACTGTCGATGTGACCTTCCAGCGGAATGCCCATGAACTGCAGACTGCGTGGGTCGCCCTCGGCATGAAGCCCCAGAGAGACAAAAAACAGAGCGAATATCAGTATAATCTTATTCATTTGGCTGCAAAGATACGAATAAGTGAACGAAATGCCAAATAAAATTTGAGTAACTCTCAACTTTTTTGTATCTTTGCCACGTTAAAAATCAAGAATATGAAGATATTTGCAGTAGGAATGAATTATATCCAGCACAATAAAGAGCTGGACGGAACGTTATATAAACCAGAGCGTCCCGTGATTTTCACCAAAGCTGATTCGGCGCTATTGAAGGATCATAAGCCCTTCTTTATACCCGATTGGAGCGAACAGGTGGACTACGAGACAGAGGTGGTAGTACGCATCTGCCGATTGGGTAAGAGTATACCTGAACGATTTGCCCATCGATACTACGATGCACTGACGGTGGGTATTGACTTTACAGCCCGTGACTGGCAGAGGGAGGCCCGCAAACAGGGACAGCCCTGGGAAATCTGCAAGGGCTTTGATGGCTCTGCGGTGATAGGCGATTGGGTGCCGAAGGAGAAGTTCCGTGATGTTCAGGCAGTGCATTTCCATCTCGACATCAATGGACAGACGGTTCAGGAGGGTTGCACAAGCGACATGCTCTATAAGATAGACGAGCTGATTAGCTATATATCGCAGTTCTTTACCTTAAAGACGGGCGATTTGCTGTATACAGGAACTCCTGTTGGTGTAGGGCCAGTACATATTGACGACCATTTAGAAGGATGGTTGGAAGAAAGAAAAGTGTTGGAGTTTAATTGTAAGTAATATAATATATAATAAGGTGTAAAAGTAAGCATGATAGTGCGTTTGTTGTGGCATAATATTCGTATGATGGTAAGGGTGGTGCTGCCTCTTTGCCTTCTAACTTTATTCCCTTTATCTTCCCATGCCCAGAACTTTTACAATCTGACAGCCGATGAGGTTCGTATCGATTCTCTGCTCCCTGTGTTCAGTTGTTGTGTTCCTTTACCAGGGCAGTATGCAGACTCAGTTTATTCCGTCGATATCGTCTATCCAGAATATGTGGCGATGACTCCTTCGGAATTGAAGCGCTATGAACAGATTACTGCAGCTCCACTTCCTGCAACACCAGTGATTGCCCGCCAGATGAGTGTTGAACGCAAACAGGGACAGTTGAATATCTCTTTTGTTCCATTGGTTTGTCGTGATGGGCAATATCAGAAGTTGGTTAGCTTTATGCTGAAAGTAAAAGGACATCCTCGCTTTTCTTCTCTTCGTAGAGCTCCTGGTACGGAACGTTATGTTGCTAACTCCATATTAAGAAGTGGCAATTGGGCAAAGATCAGAGTGCCAGCAACAGGTGTATATCAACTCACAGAAGATTTAGTGCGACAGGCAGGCTTCTCTAATATAAATAAGGTGAAGATATACGGTTATGGTGGAGCCCTGCAACCTGAGAAGTTGACTGCAGCCTATCTGTTGGAGACTGATGACTTGAAGGAAGTGCCAACATGTACACAAGGTGGAAAGCGCTTGTTTTATGCTGTTGGCCCTGTAACATGGAACAATAATCATCGTCGTGTGCGTAATCCTTATTCCGACTATGGCTATTATTTCTTGACAGAAAATGATAGCGCGGCTCTTGCCATAGACAGTCTTACCTTTATGCAAACCTGTTATCCACAGGCTGATGACTATTGTACTTTGTACGAAGTGGATGACTATGCATGGTTTCATGGAGGTCGCAATCTATATGATGCCAAAGTGTTGCCTGTAGGTTCTGCAACTACTTATACACTTGCAGCAAATGGAACGGGAGAAGGATCTTTGACTGTCTCTCTCTCAGCAGCTGCAGGTGCTGTTGTGGAAGTTAGTATTAACGATTCTGTAGTAGGTACTGTCAGCATATCAGCGAATGGTAGCTTGGAAAAGATGCGCACAGATGTTAGAACCTATGCTGTTCGTGCACTGCAGCTTTCTAACAAGATAGTTCTTACCCCTAAATCGGGTAGTGGTGAAGTGCGTCTTGATTATCTCTCCATCTATTCTTCCCAACCAAAGGCTGCTCCTAATCTTGTTGGTCAGTCGTTCCCTGCTCCAGAATACGTTTATCGTATCACTAATCAGAATCACCATTCGGCGACTCCTGTTGATATGGTGATAATCATCCCTACCACCCAAAAATTGCTGACTCAGGCAGAACGACTCAAGGCTCTGCATGAGCAATATGATAAGATGCGGGTGCGAATTGTTCCTGCTGACGAGCTGTTTAATGAGTTTTCAAGTGGAACGCCAGATGCCAATGCTTATCGTCGTTACATGAAGATGCTCTATGATAAGGCAGAGACAGAAGCTGACATGCCCAGCTATCTTCTTTTGTTAGGGGATTGTGCATGGGATAACCGTATGCGGTTGGCCGATTGGCGTACCAGTTCAGTGGACGATTATCTGCTGTGTTACGAGAGTGAGAACTCGTATAGCGAAACAGAGTGTTACGTAAGTGACGACTATTTCTGTCTGCTGGACGATAATGAAGGAGGCAATCTGCTTGGTGGTGATAAACCAGATGTAGCTGTTGGACGTATCACGGCTCGTACTTCTGATGAAGCAGCTATGGTGATTGATAAAATTGAGAGCTACATCAAGAATACTGAGGCAGGGGCTTGGCAGAACGTGATATGTTTCATGGGCGATGATGGCAATGAGAATATGCACATGCAGGATGCTGACTCGGTGGCAAGCATGGTTGAGAAGATATATCCAGATTTGCAGGTGAAGCGTATCATGTGGGATGCCTATACAAGAGTAAGCTCTTCAACGGGTAATACTTATCCAGACGTTACACGTCTTATCAAGCAACAGATGCAACAAGGCGCGTTGATTATGAACTATTCAGGTCATGGTGGCCCTGGTTCCGTTTCACATGAACATGTGTTGGGACTTTCCGATTTTGAAGCAGCGACCTCGCTGAGGCTTCCCTTGTGGATTACAGCCTCCTGCGATATCATGCCATTTGATGGTACAGAGGATAATATCGGTGAGTCAGCTCTCTTTAATAAAAAAGGTGGAGCTATAGCTTTCTTTGGTACAGCACGTACTGTCTATCAGAGTTACAACAAACTCATGAACATTGCCTATACACGTCATGTACTGAGTCGTGACGAGAGCGGACGGCCTATCTCCGTTGGTGAGGCTGCTCGCAGGACCAAGAATGAACTTGTGACAACGGGTGTGCTGATAGGTTACGATGCTTCAGGTAGGGAGATATGGTCTACAGACAGGACTGCCAACAAGATGCAGTACTCCTTGCTGGGTGATCCTGCTGTGCGACTGGCTGTCCCAACGCTGAGAGTGGTTGTCGACTCTATTAATAATACATCGTTGGCTTCTGGCTCTATTCTTAAATTGAAGGCTGGTGCTACTGCAACGGTGACGGGTAGGGTATTGGATAGTAATGGATCTACAAACCAAAACTTCAATGGTGTGTTGACCACCGTTGTCCGCGATGCCCGTGAACAGATAGTATGTAAGTTGAATGATCCCTCAGAGGCTGAAAATGCTTTCTCCTATTATGATCGCCCCAACACTCTCTTTAGTGGTAGTGATAATGTAAAGAACGGACGTTTCTCTTTTACATTTGCTGTACCTAAGGATATCAGCTATTCCGATTCGGTGGCTCTGATGAACTTTTATGCTGTTAGCAACGACCATACAGAAGAGGCTCATGGAACCTGTAAGCAACTAGTCCTGAATGGTTCCGATTTGCAAGGAAACGATGAGCAGGGTCCCAGCATCTATTGTTATCTGAATAGCACTTCCTTCTCGAATGGTGATAACGTGAATCCTACTCCTTTGTTTGTGGCAGAACTGAAGGACGAAGACGGTATCAATGCCTCCGGTAGTGGTATAGGTCATGATTTGCAATTGATTATCGATGGTGAGATGACACAGACCTACTCACTGAACGACTACTTCCAGTACGACTTTGGCAGTTATACCAGTGGACGACTGGAATATAGCATTCCAACACTGAGCTATGGTCAGCACAAATTGCTGTTTAGGGCTTGGGATATTCTGAATAACTCATCGACAGCCGAGTTGACTTTCAATGTGGCTAAAGGATTGGAGCCTAACATCATCAGTGTAGACTGCTCACCTAATCCTGCCATTCAGCAGACGACATTCCGAATCGTACATGATCGTATGGACAGCGAAATGGATGTGGTGATTGATATTTTTGACATTTCTGGTCGCCATCTCTGGTCTTACAACGAGAATGGTGTATCCAACAGCAATACGATGAGTATCAACTGGGATTTGACCGTTGATGGTGGACGACGCCTGCAGACGGGTGTCTATCTCTATCGAGTCCGTATGGCTAGCGATGGCAGTACCTATGCCTCGAAAGCTAAGAAACTGATAATACTAACACATAAATAAATAAGGAATATGAAGACAAACATGAAGATAGTTTTAATGACCATCTGCCTGCTTACAGGACTGCCACTGCGTGCCCAGGACACGAAGAGTCAGTTTAATCCTATTGAGCATGCAGTCATTTCTCAGACCATTGCACCAGATGCTCGTGGTGCAGGTATGGGTGATGTAGGTGCAGCTACCGATCCTGATGTCAATTCACAGTTCTGGAATCCTGCCAAGTATCCCTTCTGTATCAGTAAGGCTGGTATAGCGCTAAACTACACACCTTGGTTGCGTCAGTTGGTAAACGATATCGATCTGGCTTATGTAGCAGGTTATTATCGTATTGGTGACTATGCTGCTATCAGTGGTTCATTGCGTTATTTCTCCTTGGGTGAGGTGATGACAGCGGATGACGATAATGCGATGACAGTTAAGCCTTATGAGATGTCGCTCGATGTAGGTGCATCGCTGATGCTGAGTGAGAAATTCTCTATAGCAGCAGCTATCCGCTGGCTTTACAGTGATCTTCGTTACGACTATACGGAGGATGCGCAGCCAGCTTCGGCTTTTGCTGCAGACTTGGCCTGCTATTATCAGAACTATCTGAATATCGGACAGCGTGAGTGTCAGTTAGGCTTAGGTCTGAATATCTCGAACGTGGGTTCTAAGATTACCTATTTTGGTGACGACCGTTCTAACTTCCTGCCTGCAAACCTTCGTTTAGGTGCATCACTCATGATTCCTGTTGATGAGTATAACCGATTTACCATAGCAGCTGATGCCAATAAGCTGTTGGTACCCACTATTCCCAAGCAGAATGACGGCGAGTCGAAGGAAGACTATGAACAGCGTGTTATCGATGAGTATAATGAAGTCAGCTCTATCTCTGGTATCTTCAAGAGTTTCCACGATGCCCCAGGTGGCTTTAAGGAGGAGTTGCAGGAAATTCAGTGGAGTGTTGGTGCCGAGTATGTCTATCACGACCAGTTCTCACTTCGAGCAGGATATCACCATGAGGCAGAGAATAAAGGTAATCGTACGTATTTCACCGTTGGTGGTGGCTTCCGTATGAATGTGTTCTCTTTGGACGTAGGCTACGTGATTGCTACGGCTAAGAGTAATCCTTTGGATCAGACGCTTCGTTTTACCCTTGCCTTCGATATGGATGGTATCAAGGACTTGTTTAAATAAAACTGCCAGTATATGATAAGAGTAGGAATGGGTTATGATGTCCATCAGTTAGTACCCCATAGAGACTTATGGATGGGGGGCATCAAGATAGAACATGAGTTAGGATTGCTGGGACACAGCGATGCCGATGTGCTGATACATGCCATTTGTGATGCTATCCTTGGCGCTGCCAATATGCGCGATATTGGTTATCATTTCCCTGATACCTCTGCTGAGACAGATGGAATGGATAGTAAGATTATTCTGAAGAAAACCATCGAACTGATAGCTACCAAGGGTTTTCATCTTGTCAATATCGATGCTACTATCTGTGCTGAGCGTCCTAAGATGAATCCGCATATTCCGCAGATGCAACAGACAATGGCTGCTGTTATCGGCACAGACCCTGATAACATCAGCATCAAGGCTACTACCACAGAAAAGCTGGGATTCACAGGACGACAGGAGGGTATCAGTGCCTACGCTGTTGCACTCATAGAAAAATAATCTACGAGTTTTCTATCATACAAAAAGAAACGCTGCTACTCATCAACGAGCGGCAGCGTCCAAAAGCCTATGTTTAACTAAAAATCCTTTTTCCTTAAAACAAGTCCAGTCTTTCGACTGGAGGTCTGCCTTGCGGCAGCATATTTAACTAATCTTACCTATTCAATTTAAAAAGAAAGTTATGAGCGTCTCGCGACGACCACTGTTATCCTAACACATTTAAAACTTTCTTTCCTTTTACCAATAACTAAAAACCTAAAACTATAAATATTACTACTAACCTAAAACAATCTATTAACCATTTGTCTTTGTTTGACGATGCAAAGGTACAAACTTTTTTTTTATCTCACAATGATTTTGCTGTTTTTTTAGCAAAAATTAGCTTCATTCTTGACTTAGGTCAATGGATTGTGTGCGATAACAACAGTTGTTAACACATTTATCCACAAATGTGAATGGCTTTTAAGAATTAATTTGTATCTTTGCAACGTCTATAGAAATAGTTATGCGAGTACTGATAGTCAATACGAGTGAACGAACGGGAGGTGCTGCTGTAGCAGCCAATCGTCTGATGGAAGCACTGAACAACAATGGTGTGAAAGCTAAGATGCTGGTGCGCGACAAGGAGACCACTCATCTTTCTGTCTGTGCATTGCCTCAGACATGGCGTCTGCGTTGGCATTTCTTGTGGGAGCGACTTTGCATTTGGTGTCATTTGCGACTCAAGCGTCAACATCTGTTCGAGATAGATATCGCCAACTGCGGTACTGATATTACCAGTCTGCAAGAGTTTCAGGAGGCCGATGTCATCCACCTGCATTGGATCAATCAGGGTATGCTTTCGCTGAAAGTTATCCGCAAGATTCTGGAATCAGGAAAGCCTGTGGTGTGGACGATGCATGATATCTGGCCTGCAACGGCTATTTGCCATTATGCACGTGGTTGCGAACAGTATCAAACACAATGTTCTATTTGTCCGCTCTTGTCTGGAGGCAGTCTTGCCAAGCAGGTGTGGCATCGTAAGGAACAGATGTTGGATGGCAAGCGCATCACTTATGTATGTTGCAGTAAGTGGTTGGCGGAAGAGGCTCGTAAGAGTGCTTTGTTGGCACGACAAGATGTGGTTAGCATTCCTAATACCATTAATACCCGTGTATTCTGTCCGAAAGATAAGCAGAAGGCGCGTCAGGATTTAGGTTTGCCCATTGATGGTCGCGTCATCCTTTTTGTCTCTCAGCGTGTTACTGATCCTCGCAAGGGTATCAGCTATCTGGTGGAATCTATCAGCAAATTGGTGGAGATGCATCCTGAAATGAAAGACAATACCGCCATTGCCATTCTGGGAGGACATGCAGAGGAGGTTGCTTCTCAACTGGCATTGCCTTCTTATTCGTTGGGCTACGTCAGTGATTCTCAACGTATCGTCAGCGTTTATAATTCAGCCGACGTCTTTGTGCTTCCTTCGTTGGAAGACAATCTTCCCAATACCATTATGGAGGCTATGGCCTGCGGAGTGCCATGCGTAGGATTCCGTGTGGGAGGTATTCCTGAGATGATAGATCATGAGCAGAATGGCTATGTGGCTGATTTCCAGCATGCGGAAGATTTTGCCCGTGGCATTCATTACGTGCTGGCTGAGGCTGATTATCAGTCTTTAAGTAACCATTGTCTGCAAAAGGTGAATCAGAGCTACTCACAACAGAGTGTCGCCAATAAGTATATAGAGGTGTATGAACAGGCTATGCGCCCTAAGGAGATGAAGAGATGATACGGTTTACGGTAGTTACCATTACTTATAATGCCGAGAAGGTTCTGCAACGGACGCTCGATAGTGTCTGTTCTCAAACCTATCAGGAAGTGGAGCATCTGATAGTCGATGGCGCTTCCAAGGACCAGACTTTGGCGATAGCGGAACAATACAAACAAAGGAGCGACAGTTCTGATAATGGCCATCAGGTGATTATACAGTCGGAACCCGATCATGGCATCTACGATGCAATGAACAAGGGGCTGACTCAGGCTTCTGGCGATTACATTGTCTTTATGAATGCTGGCGACAGTTTTCCCAACGCCAGCACGCTGGAAGAGATGGTCCATCAGTGTCGTCTTAACGAGTTTCCTGTTGATGAGCGTCCTGGTGTACTTTATGGTAACACGAATATCGTTGACGATAAGGGCCGTTTTCTGCATCCGCGCAGATTACAGCCTCCTGCTAATCTGACGTGGCGCTCTTTCCGTCACGGCATGCTGGTATGCCATCAGGCCTTCTATGCCCGCATAGATATTGCCAAAAACACGCAGTATGACACCCGTTACCGTTTCTCTGCTGATGTTGACTGGTGTATCAGGGTGATGCACGAGTCAGAGCGTATGGGATTATCGTTGTGTAATACCCAGATGGTGTTGGCAAACTATATAGAAGAAGGCACGACGACCCAGAATCATCGTGCCTCTCTAAAAGAACGTTTCGATGTGATGAGACGCCATTACGGCTTGTTCTCAACACTCTTTATGCATGCTTGGTTTGTTGTTCGGGCCTTGTTTCATTAAGGGGAACAGCCAATTTCTTACTTCACATATTTCTTTCCGTTGATCAGGTAGAGTCCGCGAGGCAGAGTGCTCATAGCATCCTGCACACTAGAGCCTGCAGGCAATTGGCGGAGCATGCGACCATCCAGCGTGTAAACCTTGACAGGACCATTGGAAATGCTGTTGGCTTTGACAATCTGAATGCCCATTGTCTCGTCCTTGGTCACAGTATATTTGTCGCCACTCTTATTGCCAATCAAGAAGTAAGAGTCGCTGGTAATGCCATTTACGTCTACAGTCTGAGGCTTACCGTTTCCTTGATTGAATACCATGTTGAAAGTTGTGATGCTGGCAGGAAGCGTGAAGGTCTGGTAGAACCACTCTTCGCCATCGATGGTCTTCTTGTCTGTAATCTTCTTGCCAGGCCATCCGCCATTCCACTGCTCGCCTTCAGCATCCCACATGTAGAAGTACATATCCGTCCAACCAGGATTCTTCACATAGACCGTAATGTCATGAGTATCCTCTGGAACAGGTTGCGAATAGGTGCGGGTGACGATACCACTGACTGTTGAACCAATCAGCAGACCAACTTTCAGCGTTATGTCGCCTTCAATATCTATCTTCGTGCCACTAGCCACCTTCTTGCTTGAAGATGTCGGATCGGTGCCATCAGTGGTGTATACCAGTTGGGCGTCACTGGCGGAAACAGCTGTCAGCGTAGCCTGCTGCTTACCTTCGTATTCGCCTGAGGGCAGATCAACCCATGCGGTCTCCATCGACTTGCTCATGTAGTAGGCATAATGATAGCCGGAGAGAACCTTCACAAATTTGGCATTGGGAGTGTAGTCGGCAATTTTAGAACCCACCAAAGCTAGCATTTCACCTTTGCTGCCCGTAGTGCCAACGGCATAATAGTTTTGGTGAGAGGCATATCCAAAAGACTCACTCTGGTTATGGATACCAACGGCATTTCGTACATCAATCATTGCCTTGATGTCCTGCTTGCAGTCTATCCAGTGGCGGAAGAAAACGCAAGGCGTGCCAGGCATGGCCAGCAAATAGGCGTTGGCAGCCAGCGTGTCCTTCTTAATGGGGTCCTGTTCTCTATTGCTACGCTTCTCAGTGTCATGATTCTCGACGAACGTCACAGAGTAACGCTTGTAACTGTCATAAGAAATAAGACTGTTATTCGCCAGGCTCTTCCAATTGTTGTTATTGATGGCATCGCGAACGGTATAGCGGAAGGGGAAGTCGAAGGCTGCACTCTTCTTGCCTGTTCCATCTATCCATGCCCTGACTTTGGCTACATCGCCATCCCAATACTCACCTACAGAGAACGCTGGCTGCGCATGATCATTGTACTGGCCAAAGTAAGATGCAGAGAAGCCCTTGGCAACATCATAGCGGAAACCCGTATAGCCCAGGTCTTCGAGCAGCATCTTCAGATAAGCCTTGACTATTTTCTGAACATTTTCGCTCTTGTGGTCCAGATCGGGCATACCATCCCAACCTTCTCCAGTGTCTTTGTTAGAACTGATGGTAACTCCTTTGGAATCAGCCCAGCTTTTTGTACTTTGACCATCATAATCAGTCCAATAGCTCAAGTCATCAGCACAGATATCGGTTGATTTCATCTCATAGATAGTACCATTATATTCTTCCTTTGGGAAATTGAAGGTAAGATTCAATGTCCGTCTGTGATTAACAACTACGTCAGCAATTGTACCAATGCCCTTCTGTTTGAAAGTGCTAATCATAGAACGCAGTTCTTTTTCGTTGCCGAACGAACTGGTATAACGATCGTCTCCAGGGAACCAGTAGAGGTCGTTATAGCCCATAGATAATCCATCGCAATTACCGCTCTGAGGAATCCAAACCAGCTTGAAGTACTGCGACAACTCGTCAGCTTGTTTCTCCAGTTTCACCCACTTCGATTGTGAGAAGGAATCCCAATAGAATCCTTGCAACATGACGCCCTCGTATTTCTCAGGCCAACCTTGTGCCAACATCGGTAGCGATGCCAGCAACACGATCAGTTGTGTAAATAATCTCTTCATATTTTTGCTTCTTTAGGTTATTATGTTGCAAAGATACGAAGAAAACCCATACGCTGTCATTCCATCGCGTAGAATAGTTTTTACATAGACGCGCAATCGGTTGCATTATGCGTACACAATCTAGCGGCTCTTAATGAGCCAGCGGCAAGAACGATGTTAGCAGTAAGGAAAAACGTTGTGCGCCCGTTCCTAAAAGGTCGTTATCTTGCTTCTAAAGTTCATTCATCGTCGATGAACGAGAATTCATTGTCGATGAACGACAATTCACCGTCGTTGAATGAGAATTCATCGACGACGAATATACTTTTCTAATAGTCTCAACGCCCTTAAAGCAATCAGGCGGGCACCATTGCTGATGTCCGCCTGAATATATAAAGAGGTTAACGTGGTATTACTCTACTGTGCAATAGATCTTATCCGAAGTCTTGCGAGTAGGATAGAGCTTAATGGTATTACCGGCAACGCCAATGTTTTTACCATTAGCCACCAAGTCATCAAGTTTGGTTGATGGTTCTACTGAATCATTCGATCCGAGGTTAATACCCCAATCAGCATTAACGCGGAACTTCCAACCATTAGCGTTGACGCCAGCATCTGTAGCTTCGTAGCAGAAGTCAGCGGCATTCCATGTCATTTCGACATCGCCACCCCATCCGTTGAAGTCACCGATGATACCCATCTTCTCAACCTTCAGACCATTGATGGTCTGGTTGGCCAAGTCTATTGTGACATAGTAGACACCCACGCCACCAGCAGCCTTGAAGTTGTCGTTGGTCTTTTCGAAATCGCCAGTTACTGCAGTTATGTTATTGCTGTTCAGCTGGCTGTTGTCACCCCAATCTCCAGGTATTTTCTGGAACTTGAACTCGACACCCCATCCGTTCGGGTCAGCACAGTAAACATAACCAGTGTAGATTCCGCTTTCGTCAGTCAGCTCCAGCTTTTGATCAGGGCTAGCCCAACCGTCAGTTGCACCAATAAAGTAGATGAACTGATCGAATGCAACCTCCTGATAACTCCATGTCTGGTCGAGCATGTTGAAGGTAAGGCGGATCACCTTTGTCTCAGGTTTGATATTGTCAATCTTGAAGTTGCCACCTACGTTCTTGTAGTTGAACTTACCTTCTTCACCAGCAGCCAAGCAGCCGCTCCAGTCGCCACCAAGTCCATCAACAGGTGTAGCCTTAAACTCGATAGATGTCGGGTTGCCAATCTCAGCCAGTTTAATAGAACAGGTGAAGGTAGGATTAGCATAAGGATCCTGACCACCATTGCCCAGTTCGTAGGTTGTGTTGGTGTTGTCCCAACCGTTCATTGTACCTGTAAGATAGTATTTCTCAGCAATTACAGGAGCCTTAGGCACTACCTGGAAGTTAATCTTGCCAGCATACACCTTCACTGCGCCGCCATTATTGGTAGCATAGAGATAGACGTTGCCAGTCACCGTACGAGCTTCTGGGCGCATACCATGTATAGAAGAGACGTATTCTGTGAGAGCCTCGCCCGAAACCTTACCATCAGCTGTTGCGGGTAACACGACTCCATCGTCAAATACGATTTCTGCCTTTGAGAGAGTTAAGCCTTCGGGCATCTCTGCATCAGACACGGTAAATATCTGAACATCCTGTTCTTCGCTAATCTCTATAGCATTGAGGTCGACGAGATTGACTTCGCTAGCGAAAAGGTAAGGAACTGCTAAATTAGTATCTGCTCCAGCCTTTTCCACTTTGGCGAATTCGTTGTCCTCAGGACCACATGCGGCCATGAACAACCCCGCTACTGCGAACATCAAATATATTGATAACTTTTTCATTGTTCTGTTCTTTTATGTTTATGAATATTATTCTGCAACTGGCACTACGCACATCTTGCTGGTGATGTCGTTAATATAGAAGTGGTATGTACCCTTGCTGCACTTAATATTAGCACCGCCACCAACGCCAATAGCTGCGAAGGCATCACTGCTCACGGTCCAATCAGCACCCCAGTTGGTGCCCCAGTCGTGGTTAGCACGGAACTTAAACTCAACATCAGAACCAAAGGTGTGTTTAACATACCAGTTGTGAGGTGTAACCTGAGTCATATCAACATCTTGGCTCCAATCATCAGTCCAGCTACCAATCAGAGAGATTGAGTTATACTCAGAAGGCTCTTGATTTTCCAGCTTAGTCCATGTATAGCTCATGTGATGCTTGTCGAACGTGAATGTGTAATATTCAGCTGTTGGAGCAGAAATAGCCTGGGCATTAGCGTTGATGATTGTACCAGAAGGTGAGTTGTCACCATCGGTAATACAACCATAGGCATTGTCCCAATTCTCTGTAAGCATGTCTTCCTCAGCCCAGATCTTCAGATCCCATGCACCCGTAAACTTCGTGGTGTAGGTGTAGACATCGCCACCTTCAGGATAAAGCAGAGCAGTCTGTGCGGCAGCACCATTCCAACCTGGCTGTGCTCCAACTACGTAAAACTGCAGTGATGGAAGAGGAGGCAATACGTATGCGGTATAAGCAGGGAACAATACTTCTTGCGAATAGACAGAAGTTGTTTCCTCTAAGCCATTCAGGAAAGCGCGTACACGAGCTTTCACCCATGCCCTCAATGGGAACTCTGCTTCATCACGTCCGAGTTCAACCAGTCCGGTGGTTACTGCAGCAGCAATCTCACTAGTAGGAATAGTAATGGCCAGATGGTTCTCATTACTAGTCTCAGTGGCTTGCCATGAAGACCATGTCTCGTTATCTTCTGAAGCAGCAAACTCCATCAGATAAGTAACATGAGCAGCATAACTAGACAGTTCAACAGGATATTTTCCGCTATGTCCATAGTCAGGCTGATCGGCCTTGAAGGTCAGACTTGTAGAATTGTTCAAGTCGATAGTATTGATAGCAATACCAGGTGCATAGAGCGCATAGCTACCGTTTGTCGGTATTGACAATGTAGGATTCTCGTCGCGGTCTGTAGAGCAAGCAGTAAAGGCCACTAACGCCATGAACATTGATGCTAATAAACTTAACTTTTTCATTTTCATTCTTGTTTTGATTAATAACCTTGATTCTGCTTCAGGTTTGGATTAGCAATCAAATCGCTTGAAGGCAATGGGAAGATGCTACGATAGCTGGGTAATGTGCCACCTGCTGCTGAACCGCCAATCCATACGCGACGAACGCCAGTGAAGTTGTTGAAGCGATTCATATCCATACGGCGACGACCTTCGAAACCAAACTCGCGGCTCCATTCGTCTTCAATATCTGCAAGAGAGAATACACTAATGTTAGCATTAGCGTGGGCACGGTTGCGCAATTCTTTAATGTAGTTCAAACCAGTAGCACCAACATTACCACCATTCAGGCGAGCGTCAGCTTCAGCATAGCTTAGATAAGCTTCTGCCAAGCGGAAGAGTGGGAAGTCATAGTCAGTGTGCTCAGCATTATGAGTTTCGCTACCATCGGCATGAGTGTTCAGGAACTTAACATAGCCATAGCCATTGGTGAATTCGTCTTCAGCTGCAATCTCCAAATCATGACCCTTTGTTAAGAAGAGGGCACGGTCGTCGTTAGCTACAACAGTCAGGTTGGCAGGAGTTCCAGAAGGAGCATCGTCGTTGGGGAACCACTTTCTGATGAAGTAGGGCTTTGTGCGGATACCACCCCATGCACCACTTGTGCCAATAGGATATGCCACAGCATCATCACCGTTAACCATACCTGCAGAGAGGAATACGCCACCCCAGCTCTGTGTCAGCTCACCGTCAAACAAAATGGGGAATACAATCTCGTTCTGTGCACCGTTGGTGTCGTTGTCGCCCATAAACAAGAGCTGGTAACCAGTATAACCGTTCAGACCTGTGGTGCTCAAAGAATAGCTGGAATTGATAGCCTTTTCAGCATAAGTCTTTGCTTGTTCCCACTTTGCAGTGCCAGTGTATACCTCTGCATTCAGGTATGCGCGCATCAGTAGCATGTAGCCTGCAACAATGTCAGCACGACCGTACTTGACACTCTTGGCAGCAGAAAGAACATTAGTAGACTGTCCTTCGCCAATAATATCTTTCAGCTCGCTCTCAACGAAATTGAACACTTCCTGACGAGTAGCCTGTGCTGGAGCTTCAGCCGTTACGCTTGTAACCAAAGGAGGATTGCCAAACAGATCCATCAGATAGAAGTAGTACAACGCACGCATGAAACGTACTTCGGCAATTTTTGCGGAATACTCGTCAATTGAAGAAGGAGCATTCTCAAGGAAGAAGTTACACATGGTAATACCGAACATGCAGCGATAATAGATACCACGTAACAGAGGATGTGCATCACTCCATGTACCACGGTTGAATTCAGGAATACCACCATCGGTAAGCCAAGAGCAAAGAGCTTCATCAGAAGGCAATTCGTTGGCGTACCATACAACACGCATAAACACCGACATACCTTCATCGATATCACTTGGAAGGTCGCTGCTTCCGTGAGGGCCTGTCAGACCTGTCAAAGCCAAGTTGCCATAGATCTTATTCAGAATACCATCATAGTCAGCCTGGGTCGTTTGCTGTGGATTGGGGTTGTCAGGATGTAATGAACCGCCCAAGATACTAGAGTTGTTGTCACATGCTGTAAAGCAAAGTGTGGCAACACCCATAAAGGCCACAGCCATTATATTTTTAATACCTTTGATATTCATATTGATTTTCCTTTTAATTTATTTATATAAGGTAAGATTAGAAGTTCAGGTTCAAACCTAAGATAGTAGTGAATGGACGAGGATAGATGCTACTCTCGATACCATTTTGAATCTCTGGGTCAAGACCATCATACTTTGTAATAGTGAAGATGTTTTGTGCCGTAGCATAAACACGACCACTGATATTTCTGCCCAGAAGCTTCTGGAACGAGTAACCAACAGTAACATTGTCGAGCTTGAAGAACGAAGCGTTCTGTACCCAGCAGTCAGAAATAGGCTGTGCCTCAGATGCATCGGTCAATCCATAGTTAAGAGCCAATGTCGGAATGTTGTGCATGAAGTTCAGGTTAGAACCCAAGCCTGCAGAACTGATGTATGTGCCATTGATGTTGGCATTGAATACATGGTTGCCAAAGCTTGCACGTGAGTTGAAGCTGAAGTCCCAATTCTTATAGGTTACCTTTGAACCCAGACCCATGGTGACATCGGGATCGGCGTGATAGTAGAAATACTTGTCGTCGCTGTCGAGGACACCATTGCCGTTGCGGTCTACAAATGTGTGAGGAACAATCTTTCCATTCTGGTCGTAAACCTGACGATATACGTAGAACGAAGAAGAAGAATGATCAGTCTGATATGCCTGTCCGTTCTTCGACAGTCCAATATTACCATACTCAATCAGGTCGGAAGCCAGGTCATCAATATTGTTCTTGTTATAGGTGAAGTTGTATGTTACCTCCCAATTCAGATTCTTTGAAACGATAGGACGCAACGTTGCCATAAATTCAACACCCACGTTGTGGAGTTTACCGATATTACCTACCGTCTGAGCACCGAAGTTAGCACCTGCAGGAACGTATATGTTGTTAATAAGGTCGGTGGTCTTGCGATAGTACCAGTCTGCAGTAAGGCTTACGCGGCTGTCCAGGAATGAAATATCCAAACCGACATCGTAAGTAGTAGTCTTCTCCCAAGTGAGGTCGGTGTTGTAAACACCTGGACGTACGGTCTGACCGTTACCGAAGAGAGGATAATATGCGTGATTATAGTTAGCAGTGAATGCTGGAATGTAGTAGAAGTCGTAACCAATGTTCTGCTGACCGGTCTTACCATAAGTCAAACGCAGTTTCAGGTCGTTGATTGCCTCATTGTCACGCAGGAAAGGCTCTTCCTTAATACGCCAAGCCAAAGCAGCAGCGGGGAAGTAACCCCACTCGTGGCCCTTAGCAAAACGTGAAGAACCGTCGGCACGCATTGTGAAGGTGAGGAGGTAGCGATTCAGCAATGTGTAGTTTACACGGCCGATCCAAGAGCGTAAGCGGTTTTCTGATTCCCACTTGGTAATACCTGTAGGCTCATTATAGTTTGAACCAGCTCCAACAGATGCTGTCTCAGGAATAGTACCATGTCCCCAGTTGTCGCTTTCAGCATGATAGCGCTGCCACTCGTAACCAACCTGAACATCCAGATTGTGAACGTCTTTCTTCAGCTCTTTAGTGTACTGCAGGAAGATGTTGAAAATGTGGTTGTAGTTGTTATTCTTTTTCCAACCATCCCATCCATAGTAATAGCTAGAGGTGGTATATGGATTATTAGTGGTTTCCTCCTTGGCTTTTGTATAGTTACCAGCCAGATTTGCTAAGATATGGAGATCTTCAAAGCCATGAATAGCATAGTCTATACCAAAGTTGCCTTGGAATGTTGTAGCTCTTGAGGTAGTACCGTTGTTTTCAACGAGTGCAACAGGGTTAGCTGTAGCGTTGCCATCGAAAGCATATTCCCAGTTAGTGTCATTAGGGAAGCTTGCAGCTTTTGACCACTGGAAATAGCCGTTGAAGTACTTGTTGTACATGTTCTGGTTCAGCTTGATGGGCTTAGTAGGATCCATATATGCTGCTGCACCTACGGCACCATTATCCCAGCTACGCTGAGCATGCATGATCTTACCTGTAATGTTCAGGCGTAAGTGGTCGTTGAATAATACTGGTGCAAGGTTGAAGCTACCCGTATAACGACGGAAATAGGTTGACTTAACGATACCAGGCTGATTGGTAAAGCCAGCAGATACGCGATAAGGCATATTGGCTGTACCACCAGTCACTGTGATGTTATGGTCGGTAGAGATAGCAGCACGATAAATCTCGTTTTGCCAGTTGGTGTTTGCATACTGCTTTACACCGTTCTCATCGTAGTAACCCAGCAAAGCATATTCAGGGCTGTCCTCACCGAATCTTTCTTTTACGAAGTTCTGGAAACCAGGACCGTCAAATACGTCAAGTGTCTTTTTCTTAAATGAAATAGAGACGTTGCCATTGTATGAAACCTTAGCCTTCTGACCAGCTCTACCCTTCTTGGTAGTGATGATGATGACACCATTTGATGCGCGTGAACCATAGATGGCTGTTGCTGATGCATCTTTCAAGACAGTAAAGCTTTCGATGTCATTGGGGTTGATAGATGCCAATGGGTTCATACCAGAGATACCTGCGGGGTCGAGCTGCAGTCCATCTACTACATACAGAGGATCGTTAGATGCTGACAGTGACGAACCACCACGGATGCGGATCTTAGAACCGGCACCAGGAGCACCGCCTTCGCTGACGATGTTCAGACCGGCAACCTTACCGCTCAGCATGTCATCAGCACTTGTTTGCAGACCGTGGCTCAACTCATCGGGCTTAATAGCTGTAACAGCACCGGTCAAGTCGTTCTTCTTAGCGCGACCATAACCGATCACCACGATTTCATTAAGTAGGGCAGCATCGTCTTGCAAAGTAATTTCCAAATTGGGAGCTGCCTTGACGGTAGTGGTCTGATAGCCGACATACGTGATAACAATGTCAGCACCTTGATTAGCTGTCAGGTTGAAGTCACCATCGAAGTCTGTAATAGTAGCGGTCTGAGTGTTCGCTACACGTACGGTGGCACCGATGATAGGTTCACCCTGAGCATCCTTAACATGTCCTTTGACATTGATTTGTGCAAAGGCTCCAACCGATAGGAATAGTCCAAGCATGAGGACAAACATCCTAAACGGAATCTTAATGTTTACCTGCTTCATCATTTAATTTTTAAAGTTAGTATACTTGTTTGGTTCTCGAAATTCAAAGAATTTGATTTAAATCAAGTGCAAAGATAGGGATTCTTTTGATTCGTTCATACTTTTTTTCAAATAAATACGTTATTAGTATAATGCAAACGTTTGCATTTTGCTATTTTAATAAATAATAAGGTGGAAAAGTCACCGAAAGAAACTTTTTGATAACTTTGCATCCGTAATTGCTACAGACCTGATGAAAGAGAATGCACCATTGACAATGAAGGACATTGCCCGCGAGTTTGGTATCTCGGTGGCTACCGTGTCCAGAGCACTGAAAGATTCGCCGCGTATCTCAGCCGAGCGCAGGGCAGCCATTCAGCAGTATGCCCGTGAGCACAACTTCATTCCCAACGTCATTGCCGAGTCGTTGCGTTTTTCCCGTTTGCAACCCATGAAGGTGATTGGTGTCATCGTCCCCAGCTTCGTACACTACTATTTTGCCTCAGTGCTGAGCGGCATTGAGGAGGAGGCATCGGCCAGAGGTTATCGGTTGCTGGTGGCCACCAGTCAGGAGAGCTACGAGCGCGAGAAGCATATCTGCCAGTCGTTCTTTGAGAATAAGGTGTGCGGCATCATTGTGTCGCAGGCTAAGGACACGCTCAAATACGACCATTTCCAGCGACTGATGGATGCCGGTCTGCCCTTGGTGTTTTATGACCGCATCTGTACGGGTGTGAATGCCAGTCGTGTGGTGGTCGACGACTATATGGGTGCTTTCAATGCCGTGACGCATCTCATCGAGACCGGCTGCAAACGTATTGCCTTCTACGGATCGCCTTTCACGATGGAGATTTCGAAGAATCGTTTCAATGGCTACAAGGATGCGCTGCTGAAGCACGGGCTTGCTTACGACGAGACCCTGACGCGCATTTGTGATAACCGTGCCGACGCTGAAGCCATCACACCAGAACTGTTGAAGCGCGAGGACCGCCCAGATGGTTTCTTTGCCATCAACGACGATACGGCAATAGGTATTCTCTATACCGCCAAGCACATGAAATTCAAGGTGCCTAGGGATATTTCGATATGCGGTTTTACGAATGGTTACCGCTCCATCGCCTGCGACCCTATGCTGACCACTGTAGAGCAGCGTGGTGTCAAGGTGGGTGAGGAGGCTGCCGATATCCTTATCAGTCAGGTGGAAGGCCTAATACCTCGTGACAAAGCCGTACGTCGCATTGTCAGGACTCGCCTGATTATTCGTGGAACAACGAGATAGTTAAGAATTAAGAGTTAAGAATCAAGATAATATGAAACAGAAACCCAATTTATCCTTTTGGAACCTTTGGAACCTTAGTTTCGGGTTCTTTGGCGTACAAATAGCGTATGCCCTTCAGAGTGCAAACATCTCGAGAATCTTTGCCACGTTAGGTGCTGATCCTCACAACCTGAGTTATTTCTGGATACTGCCTCCGCTGATGGGTATCCTGGTGCAGCCTATTGTCGGAACGTTGAGTGATAAGACATGGACCCGCTTTGGACGCCGTATACCTTATTTATTTATAGGAGCCGCCGTTGCTGTCTTGGTGATGTGCCTGTTGCCTAATGCCGGTTCGTTGGGTTTGACGGTGAGTGCAGCCATGATGTTCGGACTAATAGCCTTGATGTTCCTCGATACCAGCATCAATATGGCGATGCAGCCCTTTAAGATGCTGGTGGGCGATATGGTCAATGAGGAGCAGAAGGCCAAGGCCTATAGCATCCAGTCGTTCCTCTGCAATGCCGGCTCCGTAGCCGGTTATCTGTTCCCCTTCATCTTCACCTTCATCGGCATCAGCAATGTGGCAGAGAAGGGTGTGGTGCCCGATTCAGTCATCTGGTCGTTCTATATCGGCGCTGCCATTCTGATTCTTTGCGTCATCTATACCACCTCGAAGGTTAAGGAGTGGAATCCTCAGGACTATGCCGAGTATAATCCCGTATCGGAAGAGAAAGAGGAGAGTGCAAACTGGCTCACTCTGCTGAAGAATGCACCCTCTACCTTTTGGAAGGTGGGCTTAGTGCAGTTCTTCTGCTGGGCTGCATTCCTCTATATGTGGAACTATACAACGGGTGCTATTGCCGAGACGGTGTGGAATACGACCGATCCTGCCAGCGAGCCGTTCCAGGCTGCAGGCAACTGGGTTGGCGTGCTCTTTGCTGTTCAGGCCGTTGGCTCTGTTGTCTGGGCTGCCGTTCTCCCTCAGTTTAAGAATACCAAGGTGGCCTATGCTGTCAGTCTGGTCATTGGTGCCGTAGGCTTTGCGATGGTACCGTTCCTCCACGACCAATATATGCAGTTCATTCCGTTCCTGCTGATCGGTTGTGCCTGGGCTGCTATGCTGGCCATGCCTTTTACCTTTGTCACCAATGCCCTTCAGGGCTACGGCCACATGGGTGCTTACCTGGGCTTGTTCAATGGCACTATTTGCATTCCGCAGATTGTTGCAGCCCTTTGTGGTGGTATCGTTCTGTCGTTGGTAGGCAGCCATCAGTCGTCGATGATGATTGTTTCTGGAGTCCTGTTGGTCGTTGGCGCCTGCTGTGTTACCGTCATCCGTAACAAGCGATAATGCAAACGTTTGCATCGTCAAACGATAGATTCCTTTCCCATTTGGCAACTACCGAATGGGGATTTTTCGTACTTTTGCTCGTAGAAACTATAAATACAGAATTCTATGAAGTTACTTTTCAACGTCGAATATCAGACCACTTTCGGTGAAGAGTTGGTACTGAACATCCTCTCAGAGGATGCTGCGAAGGTATCGCAACACAAGATGACGACCCTCGATGGTTCGCATTGGTTTGTTGAGTTGACAAAGGCCATGAAGCCTGGCACGTTTATCGACTATTACTACAGTCTGATGCGTGGCGATGCTGAGGCCCGTCATGAATGGCTTGTCGAGCCCCACCGTTTGGAGTTTGCTGCTCAGAAGGGCATGCGCTATACGGTGTACGACCACTGGATTGACATTCCTGAGGATGCCTATCTGTACAGTTCGGCCTTTACCGATTGCGTGATGGCTAACCAGCGCGAGCTGAGCATCACGACAGAGTATCAGCGCACCGTTCGTCTGAAGGTTCGTGCGCCGCAGCTCCGTATTGGTCAGCAGCTGGGCATCGTAGGTGCAGGCGATGCACTTGGCAATTGGGATGTCAACAAGGCCATCCCCATGTTCGAACACGAGTATCACGAGTGGGTTGTCAGCCTCGATGCAAATGCGCTGTCCGAGACCTTCGAGTTTAAGTTTGTACTGCTCGGCGTTGAAAAACCCGTATGGGAAGAAGGTGGCAACCGCACCGTATCGCTGACCAAGATAGCCGACAACGAAGTGGTGGTCTACGAACTCTCACAATCCTACTTCCCGCTCTATCCCTGGAAGGGTGCGGGTACTGTGATTCCCATCTTCTCGCTGCGCAGCGAGGGCTCGTTTGGTGTGGGTGACTTCGGCGATCTGAAGCTCATGATCGACTGGGCCAACAAGACCAACCAGCGTATTCTTCAGGTGTTGCCCATCAACGACACCAATATGACACGCACATGGCAGGACAGCTATCCGTATAATTCGATCAGCATCTATGCCCTGCATCCGCAATATACCGACTTCAGACAGTTGCCTGACATCAAAGATGCAGACAAGAAGGCCCACTTCGAACAGCTGCGCCAGGAGTTGAATGCGCTGCCTCAGATTGACTACGAGCGTATGTTCACGGCCAAGCTGGAGTATCTGCAAGTGCTGTTCGAGCAAGAGTGGAAGCGCGTGAAGGCTACGAAGGCCTACAAGCAGTTCTATCAGGACAACGAAGAATGGTTGGTGCCTTACGCTCAGTTCTGTGTCAATCGCGACAAGTACGGCACCGCAGTCTTCTCCGAATGGCCCGATGAAGCCAAAAACCAAAAGCCCAAGGCCAATAGCCAGCAAGACTTCTGGTGCTACGTGCAGTTCAATCTTGACCAGCAGATGCATGCCGCCCACGAGTATGCTCGCATGCACCGCGTCATTCTGAAGGGCGATATCCCCATCGGTATCAGTCGCGACGGTGTTGAGGCTTGGGTTGAGCCTAAGTACTTCAATCTGAATGGGCAGGCCGGTGCGCCACCCGATCCGTTCTCTGCCGATGGTCAGAACTGGGGATTCCCCACGTATAACTGGGACGAGATGCTGAAGGATGGCTGTCAGTGGTGGGTACGCCGTTTCCGCAAGATGGCTCAGTTCTTCGATGCCTATCGTATCGACCACGTGCTTGGCTTCTTCCGTATCTGGGAGATTCCTGTGCCCGAGAAGTCTGGCTTGGAAGGTCAGTTCGCTCCCGCCCTTGGTTTGAGCCGCGAAGAAATAGAAGGCTATGGCATATATGGTCACGACGATCTGTTCCTGGTCGACCACAAGCGCAGCGACCGCTGGCACCCACGTATTGCCGTGCAGTATCAGGAGCCTTACCAGAAGCTGGACGATGGCGAGAAGTATAACTTCAACCGCCTCTACAACGACTATTTCTATCGCCGCAACAACCAGTTCTGGTATCAGGAGGCTATGAAGAAGCTGCCTCGACTGACGCAGGCTACCCGTATGCTGTGCTGTGCCGAAGACCTCGGTATGGTGCCCGATTGCGTGCCCTGGGTGATGAACGAGTTGCGCATCCTCTCGCTCGAAATCCAGTCGATGCCTAAGGACGACAAGGTGCGCTTCGGCCATCTCAGCCGCAACCCTTATCGTTCCGTATGTACCATTTCTACGCACGACATGCCTACGCTGCGTCAGTGGTGGGACGAGGATGAAGAGCGCACGCAGGACTACTTCAACTCGATGCTCTATCGTGGTGGTGCCGCACCTCACCCATTACCCGGTTGGCTGGCTAAGGACATCGTGAGCCGTCATCTCACATCGCCCTCTATGCTCTGCCTGCTGTCGTTGCAAGACTGGCTGTCTATCGACGAGCGCCTGCGCTTGCCCGATGCCAATGCCGAGCGTATCAACATTCCCGCCAATCCCCGTCACTACTGGCGTTACCGCATGCATCTCACTATCGAGCAGTTGTTGCACGAGGACGACTTCAACGAGACCATTAAGACATTAATTTCCCAGAGTGGACGTAAATAAACATCGTAACAAAATGAAACGCAAGAACTTATTACTAGCATTACTGTTGTTGCCGCTGATGGCAATGGCTACAGAAGTTAATTCGCCTAATGGCAATCTCGTGCTCAACTTCACGCTCGAGAAGGGCCGCCCCACGTATACCTTATCTTATAAGGGTAGGGAAGTGATACGCCCGTCGCACCTCGGACTGGAGCTGGCCAAGGATAAGCACGCATCGAAGGGCTTGAACGAGACCGATTTGATGGATGGCTTTGAAGTGGTGGAAATCAAGCAGTCGACGTTCGACGAGACGTGGCAACCCGTTTGGGGTGAAAGCCGCGACATCCGCAACCACTACAACGAAATGGCTGTCAGCCTGCGTCAGCGATTGCCCGACACCACTGAGTATAGAGGCAACGGCAACGACGACGGTCTGGCTCTGATCAGCCACTGGCGCGACATCATCATCCGCTTCCGCGTCTACGACGATGGCATCGGCTTCCGCTATGAGTTTCCTCAGCAGGCCGATCTCAACTACTTCCTCATTAAAGAGGAACGCTCGGAGTTTGCAATGGCTGGCGATCATACCGCTTGGTGGCTGCCTGGCGATTACGATACCCAGGAGCAGGAGACTCAGGAAACCAAGCTCTCTGAAATCCGCGGACGTATGAAGCAGGCTGTCAACTGGGGTAATTCCTCGGTGGCCGTATTCTCTGAGACCGGTGTGCAGACCTCGCTGCAGATGAAGAGTGACGACGGCCTGTATATCAACATCCACGAGGCCGCTTGTCAGGATTACGCCACCATGCATCTGGAGTTGGTTGATGCCCAGACCAAGGCTCTCAGCACCCAACTTGGCGGAGGCAGCAATGCCTATACCCCGAATCCCAAGCCATCGGCCTATCCACTGCCTCAGCCCTTCACCTTCGTGAGTCATCTTACCCCTGATGCCACAGGACTGAAA
>JAEEGJ010004580.1_pt1 | contig 46262 bp, 20 predicted proteins | sample 8958761 | NCBI WGS metagenome assembly JAEEGJ01 (sample SAMN16246546, study PRJNA631951) | gut metagenome | biome: gut microbiome; feature: rumen; material: RS-attached | host: Bos | place: Iran: Karaj | collected 2018-10
AGGTCGGGAGTCAGCACGTTGGCCCTATTCTCGAATGCCTCCCTCAATGCCACAGCAGGCACGCACTGGCCGCTGGCATAGAATCCGTGAAGGAACAATATCGTCTTTTCTTTCTGCATATTCTTTCTCCCAGACAATTATGCAAACTCAGGCTCTAGTGCTAGTTTCGGCACAATTACAATCTCCTCACCAAGGGCAGCTGAAATCTTGCAGATTGTGGATAGTGTCAGGTTGTGGGTGCCTGACAGCCATCGGCTAACTTCTGTCTCTGTCTTTCCAAGTTTCTGTGCCAGTTCTTTCTGGGTCATACCCTTTGCTTCAAGTATCTCGTAGATACGGTTGGCAATGGCTACAGACATTTCCATCTGCAGTTTCATCTCCGGGGTGATGGTAGTTTCGTCCATGATTCTGTTTGTTCTCATATGCATTCCTCCCTTTTTATGGTTCATCGTCTATCGTGAATGACAGCTCACCAAACAACTCTGTTCCTGTGATGACTATCACTTTCTGCTTTTCCCTTTCCTTGATCTGGATGTCTATCTTCTGGAGAGTCTTTACGCACTTGTGAAGGTGCTCGTCCTCCTGATAGGTTGCCGATGTCTTCAGACCGCCGTTGCCAAGAATCAGGATCTTGGCCTGGATGTTAAGCAGGTAGAGTCTCAAAGAAGTGGTTTCAAGGTGAGAGGGTAGGGCCATCACCCTGTCTCCCTTCGTTCCCTCGTAACGAAAGTGCCTGTCGGCTGCTCCGTCACGCTTGATGATGTCAAGCCTGTAAACGAGCTGGCGTACATCATCGGGATAGGTGTCCTTGTAAGCAAGGATTTACAGCCTCCAGCTCTACTAACGTTATGCCCTCGCGAGGTCTCACCCTCGTGAGGGTTCTTTGTATAGCAAAGCGTCCTTTCGGGCCGAGCGCTACTCCCACCATCCCACCACCCTTCAAAATGTAAGCCACTGACTTTATATAGTTAGCGGTAATTCAACCACCTCGATAAGGAAACTACTTGATGTACTTCACTTTCGAGGCATCGCGTGGCTTCGCATCGGGTTGTTCGTCAGGGTATCCGATGGCGATTATGTAGTTCAGCTTGTAGTCGCTTGGGATGTCGAGACGGTCGAGGAAGAACTTGCATTTTTCGTTGGATAGTAGGAAACGCACAGGACCGCCCAGGCAACATGTTCCAAGTCCAAGTGACTGCGCCGCCAACATAATGTTTTCGCCCAACAGGCCGGCATCTAGTTCGCCCCCGCCATTGGCTGGCGTGCAGACACAGATCAGATTGGGCGCATTACGGAACATATTCTTGAAGTCCTTGTCGCGCTTCACCTGCTCGGCGTTCTCCTGCTTATATACCTCAGTTACTTCGGCAATCAACTTCTGATCTTCCACTACGCGTACAATCCACGGCTGACGGTTTACGCCGCTGGGAGCATTAATGCCAGCACGGGCAATCAACTCCAGTTTCTCGTGCTCCACTGGTTTGTCAAGGTACTTGCGGATAGAGCGACGTGCCATGATACTACTTAGAACAGGATTCACTTCCATGCAAATGTCAGTTTCTATGTCGGTCATCTTATCTGTCGGTTCGTAGCGCTTCAATACGCGTCCGTCACGCGAGATGAGAAACTTGGTGAAGTTCCACTTGATGTCGCTTTTCTTGTCGTAGTCGGCATCCTGTCTGCGAAGCATGCCGTCCATCATCTTGCCTCGTTGGTCGTTGACATCAAATCCGCTGAAACCTTTCTGTGCCTTCAGCCAGGTGTAAAGCGGATGCGCATTCACACCATTCACCTCAATCTTGTCGAATTGCGGGAATTGGATGTCGAAGTTGGCCGTGCAGTACTGGTGAATCTCCTGAATCGTACCAGGTGCTTGCTGTCCGAACTGGTTACAGGGGAAGTCTAGAATCTCCAGACCCTCACAACGATACTTCTCGTACAGTGCCTCCAGTTCCTTGTACTGCGGTGTGAAGCCACAACGGGTGGCTGTATTCACAATCAGCAGCACCTTGTCCTTGTATTCAGAGAGTGACACTTCCTGACCTCCATCATCCTTAACTTTGAAATCATAAAAACTCTGTGCAGAAAGCGCCAGCACACAAACCATTGCCATGAGGCTCAAAAAAAAGCTTCTCATATTAGTCATATTTAGTTCTGTTATGATTTAATTTCTAATCTTTCGCTGCAAAGGTACAAATATTTGAGCAAACCTCCAAAATCTTCTAGAATGTGATATGTGAATAAAACTTAAATAATTATCAAATTTGGCACAATGATGCCAAATTTGATGTACTTTTGCAATAGAATAAGAATAAGGGTCTTGATAGCCCCCAGTTCTACTATAATTCTCCCACGAGGGGAGGATGTTAACTTAAAAATATTATAACTATGAGAAGCAGAATGCTTTACAACGTTTTTGCGTTGATGTTTTTGATGACTACTATGTCGTCATGTGAGAAAATGACACTTTCAGAAAGTGCCCAGTCTGAGAATGCTGAAACAGGGAACGTGGTGTTGAGGGTAACGCAGTTCGAACAGACGTCCTTCGATGCGCAGACCCGTTCAGACGTGGGGAGTGTGTGTACACGGCTTTGCTTTCATATCTATGGCGAGGATGGCGTCCGTGTGAGTTATATCAATCAGAAGCAGGAAGACTCAAACTTCGGTACGGCTTCGTTCTCTTTGGCAGAGGGACACTACATCTTAGTGGTGGTGGGACATAGTGCATCCTCGAATCCGAGTTTCAGTGCCAACGAGAAAGTAAGTATCTCCGGTAGCAACCTTGGCGATACGTTTTGGTGTTGTGAAGATTTTGAAGTGAGAGAAGATGATGTTGAGCTGAGTCTGAAACTGAAACGAATTGTTTCATTGTTAAGATTTATTCCGACAGATGATATTCCGGCCAATATGAATCAGGTGAAATTTTCATATAAGGGCAGTAAAGGCTCTTTCAATGGTCTGACGGGTTATGGCAGCACGAACACTTCGCAAACGGTCTCACTTGATGTGGATTCTGATGATGACAGATATGAATTCTATATGATTCCAAGTTCTGATAACGATTTGCTTGACATCAAAATGAGCACCTATTATATTGAAAGCGATGGACGGATTCATAACTTGACGGAAAAGCAGATCAGTCAGGTGCCTGTGAAACGGAATTGTATCACGATTTGCCGTGGAAGTCTCTTCGATGGCACTAGTTCATCCCATTCTGTCTTTATCACCATCTCCGTTGAAACCGAATGGGATGATAACATTGATGTCACATTCTAATCCTTCTACTTATGATGCTCCTTCATGTATTCTCGCGGTGACATGCCGTAGACACTCTTGAAAAGGGTAGAGAAGGACGTCGGGTTGGAGAAGCCACAAGCATAGACTACTTCTGTGATATTCATATTCTGGGTCGTCAACAAGTTGGCGGCCTGTTTTAATCGTAGTGTACGGATGAAGTCATGCGGTGTCTGACCTGTCAGTTCTTTCATTTTACGATGTAGATGAACACGACTGATACCAACTTCGTCGGCTATCATGTCAACACTAAGGTCTGAATTATTCAGTTGCTTGTTGATGGTGCTCATAATACGCTCAAGCAATTTCTCGTCAGGTGATTTCACTTTCACCTCTTCCATCTGTTCCTCTAATTGTTCGGTGCGACCGTATTTCTGGCGTAAAAGAGTACGGGCATTGATAAGGTTGGCAATAGTCCTGCGCAGAATATCCATATTGAATGGCTTGACAATATAGGCATCCGCACCGGTCTCTAAACCTTCCAACTTGTCTTCGTCGCGATTCTTGGCTGTTAACAGTATCACTGGCAGGTGGTTGGTCTGCGGGTTTAATTTGAGTTGGGTACAAAGCGTGTTACCGTCCATTTCGGGCATCATAACGTCACTGATGACAATATCTGGATGTGTGCGATAGACTTCTGCAAGGGCTTCACGTCCGTTCGTACAACTATGGATGTCATAGTGTTCCGAGAGTTCTTTGGTCAGATAGTCGCGTATCTCGTCATCATCCTCAGCAATTATGATAGAAGCACGGTTTTGGAGATTCTTATCGGGATGTAATTCCACAGGGGGTACATCCTCTACCTCCATCATGTCCGTCAGGTTGGCGGTAGTATTTTCTTTCTCCTCAATCATTTCTTCTGGCCTTAAGTGCGCATTTCCCAAAGGAATGCTTACAACAAACTCACACCCTTGTTCCAGATTATGGGCTTTAATGACACCATAATGGAGTTCTACTAGCGAACGGGTCAGGTCGAGACCGATACCCGTACCAAAGTTCCGGTCGTTGGTGCTAGAAGGTGTTTGATAGAATCGCTCGAAGATGCGGTCTAACTTGTCCTCAGGTATTTTTTCACCATCATCACTGATGGCAATGGTGGCATTTTGTGCGTCATGCGTTATCTTGATATCAATTTTTCCGCCTGCAGGTGTAAACTTAAAGGCGTTCGAGAGGATATTGACAATTACCTTATCAAAATTCTTTCTGTCAATCCATACAGGCAGACGATCCGTATCGTATTCAAAGCCGAGTGTAATCTGTTTCGATTGCGCTTGGTGCTTGAACATATTGTGGATATCTTCAGTGAAGGCAATTAGATTTGTTTCCTGCATTCTCATCTGCATCATACCCTTGTCAATTTTCCGAAGGTCCATCATTTGATTGATGAGATTGAGAATACGTTCTGCATTACGTTTAATGGTGAGGTAGACATTATGGCGCTGGGGGTCGGCATCTTGTTTCATCAGCGAGAGCAATGGTGTGATGATGAGAGTCATGGGCGTACGTATCTCATGACTAATGTTCATAAAGAAGCGTAATTTGGCTTCTCCCATTTCTTCGGCATGGATATGTTCCTGAATGCGCAGACGGTCTTTCTCTTTTCTCCGACGGCCAATGATGTATTGTGAGAGGAGGATACCCAGAATCAACAGATATAGACAATAGGCCCAAGCCGAGCGATACCAAGGACTATGGACAATGACCGTAAACACTTTTTCTGGTGTTGACTGGCCATTACGTTGTGCCTTGACTCTGAATCGGTATGTGCCCGGAGGCAGATGGGTAAACGTTATTTCGTTTACACCTTGTTGGAGCCGGTTGTATGCCTCACCATTGATGCTATATAAATAAGAGATGTGTTCAGGATTGTCGTAGGTGAGTGTTGAGAATTGGATGGTGAAGGTGTTGTCATGCGAAGCCAACTGGAAACGGTTGGCCGCAATGACAGTCGTGTCACAAATCTGATAACCATCCGATTTGGAGGAACTGCTGATGGGTACGCCATTGACAAGGAATGACACTAGTTTGACTTTTGCCTCCCATTTGGTCTGTTGGATGAGCTCAGGATGGAACCATGTGATGCCGCCAACGCCACCAAAGAGCATCAGACTGCGCTGAGGACCTGCCAGTGCACAAGAAGCACCATCGGAGAATTCATTCGATTGTAAACCATTGTCTACGAAATAGCTTTTGGCTTGGCCTGTTTTTGGCGCAAGGCTGCACAAACCGTGATCTGTCGCTATCCAAAGTACGCCATGCTTATCATGTTCAATAGAAGCGATACCGTTATCGGCAAGTCCTTTCTCTGTCGTATAGTGCTCTAATTCTTTCTTTTTGAGGTCGTAACAATAAAGACCATCGTTAGTGCCAATCCATAGTAGACCATCATATTCTTTGACAACACGTGTGGGTGTTCCATAATTAAGACAATTTTTACCGAAAACGCTTGTCCAATTTTCATTTTCTATTTCCATACAGCACACACCCATCGTTGTTGCAACATAGACGCGTTTCCCGTCAGGAGAGAACGAAAGTGTAGAGATATAGTCGTTAACAAGGCGGTTAAGACTCCGATCGTTTTCAGCTTTTTCGTCTGTAACATAAGCTTTTTGTTGGTTCGTGCTAAGGTTGATGCGAAGTAGACCTTGTCCCATAGTGGCCAGCCAAAGTTCACCAGTCTTGGAAATGGCAATGCCAAAGACACTGATAGTTGGATGTTGGGGATACTTGTGATAGTTCTTTCCGTCGGCATCAATGTAGCCAAAACCTTCGCCGTAGCTGCCTACCCATATCCGTCCGTTCTTATCTTCACCGATACTCAGGATGGAACCGGGGAAATTATCTTTGAAGTGTTTGAGTAAGCGTTGGTCAGGATCCAAACAATACAAGCCGTCTTTGTCGGTACCAACCCAGCAGCGTCCTTTGCTGTCGATGAGGGTACTGATGACACAAGCCTGACCGATACGGTTCTGCTTGTCGAGTTTATAGCCCATATAGTTGAATTCTGAGATTGGCCTAGGTTGCATGAAGATGCCTTTCTGCAATAGTCCTAACCATACATTGCCACCTGCGTCTTCTACGATGGAGTAGACTTTGCTCATGCTTAGGTCTACATCACGACAAAAATAGGGATTGTCCTCTATTTTGCCACTTACGGGATCATAGATGGCAAGTCCCATACCATCGTAACCGAACATCATTTTGCCATCGCGACGACAATAGATGGCAGAAATATGTTTGTGTCCTGTCACATCGATATGTTTGAATTCGCCACCTTTTGCCGGACGGACAAATACACCTTGGTTCGATGTTCCTAAATATAGGTTGCCGTCATTGTCCAGACAGAGCCTGCGCATCGAACTGCGTTCTGTGTCTGTGGCATCGAAATAGCGTTTAACGTTCTTTCCATCATATTCTATCAATCCTTGGTTACCAGTCACCATCCAGATATGGCCTTGCCGGTCTTCTTCGATAGCGTTAATGGTATGAATATTGCTTAATGGACCACCTTCTTGCTGTGCATGACTTCGGTCTGTTACTTTTAACAAACCATGTCCGGATGTACCGGCTAGGATTTCGCCGTTTTTTCGCAAAAGGAAACAGGTCATGTAACATGGTACAATGTTTTTGTCGAGATCTGTTACTTCTATATCATAAAAATGGTTGCCGTCATAAGTCTGAAATGCACCATACATTCCCATATAAAATAAACCGTTCTTATCTTGTATCATGCAGTTTACATAGTTGCTGGCCATGCCATTCTCTATCTCCTGCTCTTTTTTTAAGATATGGAACTTGTAACCATCGTATTTATTGAGGCCATTTCGGGTTGCAACCCAGATAAAACCATCATGATCAAGATAAACCTGACTCGTAAAACTGCTTGATAATTGCTTGTCTGCATCAAATAGTTTACCTGTTTGTGCAAACACAGTTAGCACACATAAAGTCAGTAATATAGTAGTATATTTACGTAACATTGTTTCGAAAAATGCAAATTTGTTTCAAATTCCGTGCAAAGATATGCTATTTTTTTGTAACTTCCAAACAAATGATACATTTTGTTAAGTTTATGATGCATAAAATAGAGTCTGTTTTGAAAAAAAAGCGTAATTTTGCACCGGATTTATTGATGAAGACAGTTTTTTAGGTTAGTTATATAGTTAGTAGTTAGTTTGGAAAAACCTTGTATAGTTTAATTTCCATGAACCATTTAGAACTTTACATTGTTTTGGTAAAAGCCCGGACTTGTGAAAGCCCGGGTTTTTTATTAGAAAGGACGGAACTACATAATTATATTGAAACCTTTTTTAAAACCTCTGAAACAAAAAGCAAAGGTGATATAATAATAATGTTGTAATTTTGCAGCCAAATGAATTTTAAACGAAATGTAACAATGAAAATTAGAAAGTATCTCTTTGTTTTGCTGCTGATGTTCCTGTCTGTTTCCAACAGCATGATGGCTCAGCAACGTCGTCCTGTCGACTCACAGCATCCCCTTTGGTTCGTTCACGTTGATGTTTGGAACTCGGCTGATCCGCAGAAAATCATCGATCTGATTCCCGATGATATTAAACCCTATGTATGCATGAACCTCTCGCTGTCTTGCCAGTTTGACACGAAGACAAGTATGTACCGTATGCCGCGTAATGCTGTCCGCACCTATAAGTCTTGGGCATCTGTCTGTCAGAAGAACGGTATGTGGTTCTCATGTCAGCCAGCCTCGGGGGGACATACTCATATTCAGGACAACGACCTAGAGACTTTCGAATACTTCTTCAAGACCTATCCCAACTTTTTGGGCTGGGACTATGCAGAACAGTTCTGGGCTTTTGGCGATGCAGGCGACTTAAGTTCGATGACGGCAGCCAGCCGTTGGGCACTGTTTGCTAATCTTGTGGAGATGTCGCACAAATATGGTGGTTTCCTCACTGTCAGCTGGTGTGGCGGCGACTACCACATGAGTACTAACCCCATGGGCGAACTGAAGGCAGACAAGAACTTTCTGGCAGCTTGCAAAAAGTATCCAGAGGCTATCGTGTTCCTCTATAAGTATACCCACTCGAGTAGTTTCTACAACAATGAGAGCATCTGTTGGGGACCGTACTTCTCTGGTCTGGCCAAAAACTATGGTGTGCGCTACGACAATTGCGGTTGGAACGATATGACCAGTAAGCTAATTGGTGAGAATAAGTGTAAGTACCCTGGTAGTGCTGGTATTGGCACTGTGATGGAACAGATGTGTGTCAATGGCGGATCGGTTTGGGATGGTCCTGAGTTGATATGGCGTGAGGAGTGTTTCTTGAACCAAAGTGATACTAAAGTGGATGGTTATACCCGTCGCAACTGGGCTGCCTCACCTCACTTCAAAGGTATTTGGATTGACATGTGGCGTCGTGTCATCAATGGCACCATGTATATACCTACGCGCGAGGAGGTGGTGAATAAGACAAAGATTGTAGTTGTCAACGATCTCGCCAGTGACTATGAGTCATATACATCCTGGGACGATCTTTACAACGGTGTCTACTTGCAGACCGACCCCGCTAATCAGAAAAAAGAAGCCCGCCATAATTACGGACAATGGTATAACAACCTCTGCTATTTCAAGTCGACTGGCCGCTATGGGGCAATACCCATCGTGATCGATCTCTACGACGATTTCGCAAAGTCAGTACCCGTACAGGTAAAGCGATCTAACTATAAGTCGCGCTGGGGCACACAGGCCAAGAAGCAGGCTGACTTTAACGAACAGTATCCTGAGGTGTCAAAAGGTGACCTCTATGTGAACCGTTATCGTAACCAGTTGGTAACCTATACACCCTACACTTATCTGAATAGCAAGAAGACGGCTTCGGCAGACATCCCTTTGAAGTATAATACCTGCGATACACTGAAGTTGCAGTATGGCAAGCTCTCCAGTGGTGTCATCCGTGAGTATGAAGACCATATCGACTTCTATTTCAACAACTATCGCAGCGACAGCACTGCCATGCAGAGCGACAAGATTACGATTACCGGTGTGACTACGGAGCCTGACTGCGGATATACCAAACCCTCGATCAGTGGTCTCGCCGGACATAACTACAGCATCTCTGGTAAGTCGTATGATGCAGAGAAACAAACCTTTACGGTGACCGTCCAGCACATGGGGCCCATCATCGTGAGGATTAACTGCAAGGGTGCTGCCACCGACCGCCAGTCCGATGTGCTGCCGGCAGAAAAGCTTGAACTGCCCAAGCAGCCAGAGCCATACAAGGGCCCCATCATCATTGAGGCTGAGGATATGGACCGCAAGAGTGTGGATCACAGACTGACCAATTCTGGCTGGTGGGCCCAGGACTATAAGGACTTCGCTGGCTTAGGCTTCATCGAGACCCAGGCCAACACCGGCAGTGCGCTTCGCCATCAGTTGAAGAATTTGGCCGAGGGCGGAGAGTATAATATCCGTGTGCGTTACTGCAATAGCAGCAAAGCGGGTAAGATGAAAGCCACCGTTAATGGCGAGGCTCAGGATGTCAGTTTCGAAAAGGTGGCTAGGAATGATTGGCGTGAGGCAGTTATCCCCGTGACGCTGAAGGCTGGTAACAACGATTTCGTGCTTCAGAATTCCGGTTCTATCAAGATGACCATCGACCAGATTATCTATGAGCCAGTTGGCACACCTGTGGAGAAATTCAACGTCAAGGTGCGCGAGGCTGATTTCGGAAAGGTGGTGGCTGATGTGGACTCTGCTGCAGCAGGTCAGACGGTCCGTCTCACCATTTCCCCCGCTGAAGGCTACGGTATCAAGGCCTTGAATATTGTCAACTCAGTATTCTTTACACAGGGTAAGACCATCCCGGTTGAGCCCAGCGCTACCGAGGTGACATTTGTCATGCCCGACGATAATGTGACCATTCAGCCGGTATTCTACGATACGGCTGCCATGTACGAACTCGACTATACCGATGTGTCTGGTGGCGCCTTGCCCATGGGCTGGCGTACCACCGATGGCTCTGATGTGCGCAACTATCCTGCTAATAATGGCAGCGGTCCTCGTACCTTCGCTGGACTGACAGGTTATCAGGGTAAGGCTCTTTATTGGCGAACGACCAGTGCAGAGTATGGCCGCTTGTCAGACTATCCTCTGAACCTGGAGCCAGGCAATTACGAATTGGTCTTTGTCATGGCTGCTTGGAAGGGTGAACCAACCTATCAGGCCAAGATTCTCAGCAGCGCAGGTAGCACCATCAAGTCGTCAACGACCTTCACGGCTAAGCCGAATATCAAAGGTGACTTTGCTGGCAACATTTCTACTGCCGAGCGTATCACTCTCCCGTTTGAGATTAAGACCAAGGGCAAATACATTATCCAGTTTAAAGAAGTAGGAAGTGGTATGCAGGAGTTCCTCTTGGCTGAGTGCCGTATCAGGAACCTTACAGAGACCGGTATTGTAAATGTGAACCGTAATAACCAGTCCGAAGGTCTCTACGATCTGCACGGCCGTCGCGTGGGTAGCGATGCTAGGGGTGTGCTGATTCTCCGCCTTGCCGATGGAACAACCAGAAAGATTTTCAGATAATATATATAATAAGGTATAAATATGAAGCAATTCCGCATCGCCATTTTGATGGCATTATCAATGGTAGTTGGCAGTATGATGGCTGCCGAGAAGCAGTTTGCCAGTCCTGACGGCAACGTGATTGTGACAGTAAGTGATGAAGGGGGAAAACCCGTCTATCAGGTCAGTCTGGGAGGCACGACCTTCCTTAATCCTTCTGCACTTGGATTGTACACGAACATCGGCGACCTTACTACAGGCCTGACCATGAAGGACTGTCAGGTGCGTAGCGTCAGCGATACCTACAGTCTGAAGACTATCAAGCAGAGTCAGGTGACTTACGAGGCCACCGAGGCCGTGTGCCAGTTCGAACAGAACGGTCGTCAGGTGCTCGATGTCATCTTCCGCGTCAGCAACCGCGATGTGGCTTTCCGCTATAAGCTCTATCCACGGCGCGCTCGTGGAGGCGAGACCTTGGTGGCTGTCGTCACCGGCGAGGCTTCTGGTTTCGTCTTCCCAGAAAGCACCACTACCTTTCTCTGTCCTCAGTCGCGACCGATGGGTGGTTTCGCCCGCACCTCGCCCAGCTACGAGACGGGTTATGCGCTCGACGACCAGATGGGCAAGAACGGTTATGGCGAGGGCTACAGCTTCCCCTGCCTGTTTAAGAATGGCGACAAGGGCTGGATGCTCATTTCCGAGACGGGCACTGATGGTAACTATGTCGCCTGTCGCCTTTTGAACGAGGGTGGTGCGAATTACAAAATCGGTTTCCCGCAACCTGGCGAACTCAACGGTCATGGCAGCACCTCTGCTGCCGTCAGCCTGCCTTGTGAGACACCCTGGCGCACCATCACCTTGGGCACGACATTGGCTAATATCGTCGAGAGCACCGTTGCCAACGACCTCGTGCAGCCCAAGTATCAGGCTTCGAAGGACTATACTTATGGCAAGGGCTCCTGGTCGTGGATCATCGGCATGGACTCCAGCTGTAACTTCGACGAGCAGAAACGCTACATCGACTTCTCTGCTGCCATGGGGTGGCGCTCTGTGCTGGTCGATGCCCTTTGGGACAAGCAAATCGGCTACGAGAAGATGGAGGAGCTGGCACGTTATGCTAAGTCGAAGGGTGTCGGTCTATTCCTCTGGTATAACAGCAATGGTGCCTGGAACGATGCTCCGCAGTCGCCTAAGGACAAGATGGATAAGTCGCCTGCCCGTCGTAAGGAGATGGCTTGGATGCAGAAGAACGGCATCCTCGGCATCAAGGTCGACTTCTTCGGTGGCGACAAGCAGCCGATGATGCAGCTCTATGAGGACATCCTCACCGATGCCAATGAGTTCGGTATCCAGTGTATTTTCCACGGTTGTACTTTGCCGAGAGGTTGGGAGCGTATGTATCCAAACTATGTGGCTTCAGAGGCTGTGTTGGCTTCAGAGAATTTGCACTTTGGGCAGGGCGCATGCGATGCTGAGGCTACCAACGCCTGCACCCATACATTTATCCGTAACGTAGTGGGGTCGATGGATTTCGGCGGTTCTACGCTCAACAAACATTATAATGCCGACAACCAGCATGGTACAACCCGTCGCACGAGCGATGTCTTTGCCTTGGCTACGGCCGTGCTTTTCCAGTCGAGTGTGCAGCACTTTGCGATGGCGCCCAATAACCTGACTGATGCTCCCGCATGGGCTGTTCAGTTCATGAAGGATGTACCTACTACTTGGGATGAGGTGAAGTTTATCGATGGCTATCCAGGCAAGTATGCCATTATCGCCCGTCGTGCCGGACAGAAATGGTATGTCGCTGGCATCAGTGCCCAGAAAGAGCCTGTGAAGATCAAGCTCGACCTAAGTCCCTTCTTTGCGAAGGGTACGACCGTAACCGCCTATACCGATGATACTGCGCTCAATGGCAGCTGCAAGCCCCTGAAACTAGGCAAGAAGCCCGTTGATGTCGTGATTCCTGAGAATGGCGCAGTGCTCTTTACCAAAGAATAATATCCCCATCGGGCGTGAAGGAGACGTACGGATCCTTCATGCCCCTTTTTCCCACCATAACTAATCAGCATGCTAAAGGAGGAGATACTTATGAAACGAATCATACATCTGATGTTATTGTTGTTGCTGCTGGCCGGAGTGTCCGTTCCGGCGGGAGCGGAAGCATCGTCCGCTTCATTGGCGGCCGGCGACGCATCGACAGCACGGCTCGACAGCATCCGCCGGATGCTCGAGCAGGCTCCGGTACAGGAAAAGGTCTATCTCCACCTCGACAACAACTGCTATTATAAGGGCGACACCATCTGGTACAAGTCATACGTGGTCAGGGCTGACAACCTCGACTACACCGACATGAGTCATATCCTCTACGTTGAGTTGCTCTCACCTGACGGTTTGGTGGTCGAGCGACAGAATATCATCGTCTCGCCTGATGGCTACGGCGATGGTAACTTTACTCTGAAAGACTCACTCTACTCTGGCTATTACGAACTGCGTGCATACACCCGTTGGATGCTTAATTTCCGGGTGACCGAGCACTCTTATGGCCGCAAGGACCGTGAGTACTTCTACAACCGTCAGATGGCGCGCGATTTCTTCCGTCAGTTCGGCACCGTCTACAGCCGTGTCGTCCCAGTCTACGAGCGACCTGATTCCGTCGGCGACTATGCGCAGAAATATATCGTCAGCCGCCCCAAGACCCGCATCGAGAAAGAACTGAAGGAGTCGCTGAAGGTGGATTTCTATCCCGAGGGCGGCCATCTCATCGCCGGTACCCGTTGTCGGGTGGCCTTCGAAGTGCATGACGAGGAAGGGCAGCAAGTGGACATCGAGGGTGCCGTGCGCATTCCAGGCCGTTCCGATAGCCTGCGCATCTGTACCACCCATCAAGGCCGCGGCGTTTTTACCGTTGATGTCCCGACTGATGGTCGTCTCAGAGCCCGTTTCACTTATCACGGCAAAGACTATCGCTTTGACTTGCCTAAGACTGAGAATGTGGGCTGTGCCTTGCTACTCGATGTTACCAACGAAACGCTCACTGCTGAAATCACTCCACGAGGTTTCTCTCCAGGGCGTTCTTATGCCTTGGCAGTGCTTTGCCGAGGGGTGTTGAAGTCGTTCCAGTCCATTACCGATGGCGGATGTGTCAATCTGGATACCACGCTTCTGCCGACAGGCGTTAATGATCTTATTGTACTCGACGACGACGGCCATTTGTTGGCAGATCGTTTGTTCTTTGTCAATCATCATGATTACGATGTTAATCCCGTCACCGTCAGCGGCCTGCAGACCGAATACCAGCCCTTCGAGCCCGTCACCCTCGAATTTCAGGCCCCGACCACGATGAGGCACCTCTCCATCTCCGTGCGCGATGGCGCCAACGAGGAACCGACTTACGACACCGGCACAATTATGACCGACCTTCTGCTTTCCAGCGAATTGAAAGGTTTTGTGGCTTATCCTGATTATTATTTCGAGGCCGATGATGTTGAGCACCGTCAGGCCCTCGACCTACTGATGATGGTCCAAGGCTGGCGACGTTATGACTTCGGTGAGATTACAAGCGGTGAACCGCTTCGCTACGAGCCCGAACAATATATGACTGTTGAGGGCAGCGTATGGCCCGTTGGCGAAAGTGAGGACGTGCGCCCCGACGAGGTGCGCTACTGGGCGATGGGCATCTTCGGCTACAGCCCGAGCGTGGAGGAGGCCAACAACTCTGAGATCGTCAGCGAGGAGAGCGGCAGCGAGATGGTCAACGGCATGAACCGCTATGAGGCCACCACCCCCGACGGTCTCGTGGCCCAGCAGCAGGAGGGCACCATACAGGTGGAACAGGTGGGCACTGCCATCTACGTGCAGGACCCCGAGCAACCCACCAGTGCCTTCGACCCCTTCTTCGGCGTCGACAACAAGGGCCTGCATAAGCCTGTCACCCTCGAGGCCGAACTCGTATTCCCCGACGACATCGCCACCATCCAGCTGGAGACCGACGCCGGTGGACACTTCGTATTCGACATCCCCGCCTACTACGGCCAGGCCATCCTCTTCATGCGCGCCTCGAAGAGCAGCCTCTCCGAGGAGAAGCGGCGGAAGAAACTCGGCAAGGGCATGCTCGATGAGACCGCCTGGCCCGACTACTATGTGAAGCGCGACCTGTTCTTCCCCGTCTTCGCCAAGAAATACGACTACTACCAGTGCCACGTGCCTGAGCTGGCCCAGGGCACCGACTTCGATGACTACACGCTGCTTGACACGGCCCGACTCTCGAAGATGGACCAGACGCTCCGCGAGGTGAAGGTGAAGGGCAAGCGCCACCGAGGCCGCCACGCCATCGACTACAGCAAGCCCGCCTATGTCTACGACGCCGTCGACCTCTACAACCTCGTCACCGATCGTGGTCTCTCTTTCGGACGCTTTGAGTCGCAGCGATTCCCCATGCAGATAGCCTATGCCCTGCTGGGCAACTACAACAGCGAGCGCGTTATGCAGGTGGCCGCCCGACTTAACGACCAAGAACTCACCCCCTACGTCTTCTATCGCAATTTCGACCCTGGTCCTACCGTCATGGAACAGTTTCGCAGTGATATCTGGATCTACGATCGCATTAAGCTGAACCGTCAGGATGAGATTCGCCTCTTTACCGACTTCGAACTTCGCAACGAGGATCGCCCCGTGCCCATGCAGTCGACTGTGGCCGACGTCACACTCGACTACATGCTCCTGCCCGACGACGCCAAGCGCTACACCTACCGCGACCGCCGCATCATCCTCGATGGCATGTATGAGCCGGCCGATTTCTACCATCCCGACTACAGCCATCGTCCGCTCGATGCCGATATGAAGGATTACCGTCGCACGCTCTACTGGAATCCCAACGCCCAACTCGATGCAGATGGCCGTTTCACCGCCACCTTCTACAACAACGGTAAACCCACCCGCATCAAAGTCAGCACAGCAGGAATAGGGAAATAACTATTAAAAGAATCCCCGCTCATGACTGGGCGGGGATTCTTATTTAGACAGATTATGTTCAGGGCTGGGGGAGGTACCAGTTCTTGGGATCCATCAGTAGCTGATAGAGCCCGTTGTCGCTCTCGCCGTTGCGACGGGCTATCGGGGCAGCCAGATAGCTGGAATCGCCTCGGCGCAGGGCTACACGCATTAGGTCGTTAAAGCGGTAACCTTCGAAGGCTCCCTCTAAGGCCATCTCTGTGATGATCATATCCTCCACCAAAGGAATCTGATAGTTGACGGTGTCCTGACGGTTGGCCAGGGCATTTTCGGGCTGTGGCAACTCGTAGTAGGCATTGGCGTGAGAGTCGCCCGAACCCAATGAGTGGATGCCGAGCACTTCCTCAAGCCTGAAGACGTTGGAGTCGAAGGTTACCAGCTCGCCGGCCGCCTTGATCTCCTCTGCGTCGACACGGTTCTGCAGCACCTCGTCGCAGATACCGTATTTCAGGATGGCAAATGCCGTCTGAGGATAACCGGCGCGGTTGAGAGCCTCGGCATAGCGCAGATAGATCATCGTGGCGCGGTAAAGGGGAATTCTTGAAGATGTAATCTTAGAGACGTTCTGGGTATATGAGTTATACTCGGAATATTCGTTCTGCGTACCCGAAGAGCGGAGTGTAAAGTTCGACGCAAAGCGCAGGTCGCCCACGTATTCGCTGCGGTTGAAGCCTGTGCGTGCCACATAAACGGTATCCTTGGTTGTGGCGCCGGGGATGTCGTTCTCAAGACAGTAGATTTGGTCTGCCGAGATTTTTGACATGGCCGATGAGGCGGTCAACTCGTAGAAATAGTTGTTCTCTGTGGTGGAATTGAACAGATTGGGCAGGTTGCTGATGACGCCATCGAACACGCGCGCCTCCATGGGGATGTAGGTGATAACCTCGCCGCTCGTGGTGTAGCGGTCATTAGGCGTCGTCAACTGTGATGAGTTGGGCCACGAGGTGCGCTGGAGGTTCATCTTCACCGGATCGTATCTGTCGGTCAGGTAGTCATGATACCAGCGGGCAGCTTCCTGATAACGTCCGGCCCAGAGGCAGAGGTCGCCGAGCAGTGCGCGCATCGGGATAAAGAAATAATCGGAACTCATGCCGTTGACAGGGCCAAATTCCGGTAGGTTGACGCCCACATAAGGTGTAAGGTCGTCGATAAACGTGTCACAGATGGCTTTGATGCCGACACGTGGCTGGTTCATGGCCTCGCGGGCTTCCTTTTCAGTCATCAGTGGTGTGAGGATCAGGGGCACTTCGCCGTAGGCTTGTGCCAACTGCAGGTAGGTCCATGCACGGTATGACTTCACGGCAGCATATTCACGCATAAACAGATTGCGGCCGCGACGCTGCATAGCTGTGTCGACATGGGCCAGATAGAAGTTGCAGTTGTTGATCACGGCATAGTAGTCGCTGATCTGATTATAGCGGTTAGACTCCTTGAAGTCAAAGGCTGAGAGATGTTTCAGATCGTTGTTGGCAGCATCCGTCGGCACTACCAAGTCGCCGCGTACCTCGCCTAATAGCACGACACGGTCGGCAATGATCTGCATCTTGTTGATGATACCCATCACGCTATAGACAGAGTCAGTGGCATGGTTCAGGGTATGATCCTCTTCAAACTCCACCAAGTCGGACTCTGGTTTGAGCATGTCCTCGCAGCTGGTAAGGAGTAAAGGAGAGAAGGAGAGAAGGAGTAAGTAGAATACTCCTGAAATAAAGTTTCTCACCCAATTCTTATTGTTTATCTTTGTAATCATAACTCTTACTTATTAACTCTTACTTATTAATTACTTTAGAGATTGATATTCACACCCATAGAGAACGAACGGCCTTTGCCTAACAATCCACGGTCGATGCCCTGTGTCAGGATGCCGCCTGCGATGCCACAATCAGGATCGCTGCCGAGATACTTGGTAATGGTAAAGAGATTGTTGACATTGCCAAAGATGGTGATACCCTGCAGATAGGTGCTCTGGATGGGCAAATAATAGCTCAATGTGATATTGCTCAGACGCAGATACGAACCGTCTTCAATCCAACGATCGCTGAAGCGGGCATTGCCCATAGGATCCTTATATTCCACACGTGGGTAATTCGTCTTCTGACCTTCGGTAGTCCAACGGTTCTTCATGGCCGTCGTCTGGTTCAGGAAGTAGGTGCCGCCCTCCAGAAGCGAGCGCTGATAGTTGAAGATATCGTTACCAAGAGAGTAGTTGAACACGGCCGACAGGGTCAGGTTCTTCCAACTGAGCGTTGTATGGATATTACCATAGAGATCGGGGTTGGGATCACCGATGACGGTACGGTCTTTCTCGTCGATAGTTCCGTTGCCGTCCTGATCGACGAAGTTCATGTCGCCTGCCTTGAAGAAGAGCTTATCACCATTCTCCTTGACAAGATATTTGCCATTCGCTGCGGCTTCAGCAGAAGTGCTGTAGACACCGTTGGTCTTGTATCCATAGAACACGCCTACAGGCTGGTCGACCTTGGTCTGTATGGTTGCCCCATAAAGATTGGTCTCAAAGCTGCGGTTGTTGTCGGGTAAGGCAGTCACCTTGTTCTTGTAGTGACCTACAGAGGCGCCTAACTCCCAACGGAAGTCTTTCAGGTTGATTACCTTGACAACGGCATGCGCATCGAAGCCACTGTTCTCCAATTTGCCTTCGTTGCTCCAGTTAGCCTCAAGACCGCTGGTCCATGCCAGCTGCTGTAGGGAGAGCAGATTGCTGGTCCAGCTCTTGAAGTAGTTGAAACGCAGGTTCAAGCGGTTGTCGAAGAAGTTACCCTCAATGCCCGCTGTGAGGCGTGATGTGGATTCCCACTTCAGTTCGGTGTTGCCAATGTTGCCGATGGCAATACCCGTCGCACTGCTATTCAGCATGCGGCTGGAAACGAAATAACTGCGCGATGCTGTGTAGTCGATATCGTCGTTACCTGTCACATCGAAACCGACGTTCAGACGCAGGTAGTTGATGGGCTTGATGCCTGCAAACCAGCTCTCATTGCTGATAACCCAGGCGGCTTCGACGCTGGGGAAGAGCCCCCAGACGACACCTGCCATCTTCAGACCATCCGCATCCTTACCGAAACGGGAAGAGGCGTGGGCTGAGATTCCGGCATTGACGTAATAACGCTGTGCATAGTTATAGTTGCCCAAGGCATACCAGATGAACTCTGATGTCTTGTCGTTGGCGCCGTCAGTATCCTTGAAACTCAGTGAGGAATTCATCTTGGGTGCCTTGTCGTTAGGCGTGTTGTAACCGCTTTGTGATGTCAGCTTATAGGCTGAGTTCAGGTAGCGGACGCCACCCATGACACCTACCTGATGGGCACCGAACTGGTTCTTCCAAGCCAGACGGGTATCGCTCTGAATGGCGGTAAGGCTGGATGCCTGGCTCATGACCAGGTTGTTGAGCGTGGCGCTTTCGTCGAGTCCGTCGACGACAAACGTCGGTGTACCCTGAATGGGGAGATAGTAGTTCTCATTGGTGTTGACGAGGGTGAGGGCGAAGTGCTCGCTCACTGTCAGGTGCTTGTTGAACTCATATTTTGGCGTGATGGCAAACACAATCAGGCGGTTGCCCAGTGAGTTACGGTTCTTACCATCGCCATATTCCAAGATACTTGCCGGGTTAGCTAGACGACCTCTTCCCTGGAACATACCCTCCAGGTAGTCGTCAGCCTCTGCCAGATAATGACTGGGGTTGCCGGCATTGTCGTAAGCATAGGGAGAGAGGAACGGTGACTTGGCCAGTGCGATAAAGCTTGGTGAGGTCATCACGCCGGACAGCACCGTTGTGGGTGCGCCATCGTCAAACAGTGAACGGTCAACGTCACTGTAAGAAGCGTCGAAGCGTACGTCGAATCCTTTGGCAATATTGATGTCGGAATTCAAACGCATGTTGAAACGCGAGTAGTCGTTCTTCTTGAGTGTGCTATTGGCTAATGAATAGCCTACGGAGAGATTGTATGAGGCGATGTCGTCACCACCCTGCACATTGATACCGTAGTTCTGTGAGAATGCATTTTTGTAGACCTCGTCTGTCCAGTCAGTATTATTGTGATACTGGTTGTAATAGAAATAGGTGGGGTCGTTGTTCAGGAATTTCATCTGGCTTAACGAAAGTGTCTTGTTGGCCAGTAGCTCTGAGGCGTAGAGACGGTAGTCTTCGGCACCCATCATCTTTGGCAGACGTGGAATGAGTTCAAAGCGGCCGTTGATGGTCACATCGATCTTGGTGGCCATGCTCTTGTTACGTTTGGTCTTGATGAGCAGTACGCCGTTGGCACCCTTGGCACCATAGATGGCCGTACCGTTCTTCAGCACTTGTATGCTTTCGATGTCGTTGACATTCAGGTTGGCCAGCATATTGGTGAAATAACCGTCGTGTAGTGTCGTGCGGTTGTACTCCATGTCCATGATGACATCGTCGACAATCACCAGCGGCTGGGCATTGCTGTTCAGCGAGTTGATACCTGCCATCGTGAGGATGTTGCCTAAACCGATATTGCCGCTACGTGAGACTGAACGGACATCAGCGCCCAGCTGTTGGGCAATGAAGGGGTCGACACTGATTTCCGAGGTGTTGGCAAAACGGTTAGCCTCAGAGCTCTGAATCGCATTGGTCTGTCTTTTGTAGACCTCTGTGAAGGCTTCATTGTAGAGCTGACCGTTGGCCACGCCGTCGGCAATGGCACACTGCAGGAAATTATAGCCATCGATACGCATCTGCACCGAGCTGACATAGTCGGGCACTTTGAGCGTATAGCGTCCTTCTTCGTCGGTCATGGCCGAGTACTTGTCGTTATCATAGGCGGCCACAATGACACCTACCAGTGGTTGTTTGGTAGCTGCATCGACAACCTGTCCCGTTACAGTCTTACTGTTCTCCTGTGCTGCCATCGTCAGCGATACGAGCAGCAGAATAGTGGAAAAGATATATTTCTTCATTGTTCTTCAGATTTTGAGGTTCGGGGTCTCAGATAAATGCAGTCAAGGTACATCTCACGCGAGAAACGAGAGGTCTCACGAGCCAGGATAGAGCACTGCAGCTTTAGTGTGACCTTCACTTCATTCTGATCATAGTTACAGGTGGGGAAGTGGAAGGCTTCTGCTAAAACGATGGTGTCTACGCGAGCGGGATCACTTTGGAACTGGGTGTTGTCGCAGTTGAATGACTGTGGGTTGTTGTCCTCATCCACATAATTGATAGTCGCCTTGAATTTGCAGGGTCTGTCAGTGCTCAGACCAGCCACCGACTGGGGCAGTATCACAGCACAGATGTCATAATCGCCAGATAATGTGTTGCTGATGCGGAAAGTCAGTTCCCAGTTGGAGGTTCCTGATTTTGGAATAATCTGCAGGTAGGAGCCTGATGAGATGCTGTCGGCAATCTGGCGGCGTGTATTGTAGGAGCAGTCTCTTTCCTGAGTGATCATCCACGTACTTTCTCCCTCTGTCCGTAATTCCTTGAAGAAGGTATCTGTTGGCTTGAATGACCACTTCGGGGTGGTATAAATCGAACCGTTGCTGCACTGCAGCTTCTGGGCGCCATAGAGGATGCCACCTTCTTCAAAAGGCTTTTGGAAGACATGGTACACTTTCTTCCCCTTCTCGAATGATTGGTTGGTGCGGAGGTATGGCACGGATATCAGTGAGTCGTTGACAGACTTCTGATCGGTCATGTTGAAGACACCATCTTCCAATAAGGCACGCATAGTATAGTGCTGTTGTAGAGAGTCGCGCTTATCAATGCCTTTGTCATATACGAAGTATTTTGATGTCTCATTGTAGACCTCGTTCCATCCTTCTGTCGTGGGAACTACAACCAGATATGTGGAGTCTTCGGCATCCAGAAGGCCGATGTTTTCTAATAAGCGGTTACGCTCATAGACCACCGAGTCGACATAGACGGGAACACCATCCACAACGCCGTTGGATACTGACGCTGCAGGATCGAAGATATCCTCATTGAAGCTGCGAATGTTGGCACCGATATTCTCTAACTGAGGATTGTCGCTTAACATTTCAAGGATATTGTAATTGTAGGGCAGGGCATGCTGCATGACATGGAGCACGCCATTGCTTGATTTCGTATTTGCCACTGTCACTGGAATGTTGTCGACTGTGCCGTTGGCCATCGTCATGCGCTTCATGTTGAGCATCAGCATCTTGGTGGTCTCAGGTGTTGACGAAACGAGTGAACGGGTGATGTGGTTCTGAACGAAACTCTTCTCTACAGCAGAATCACCAGCCACGGTCTGCACCAGTCGCAACAGTGAATCCTTGTTGAACGTACCGTTCACAGGCGCCATCACCGTGAATGATTGACCACTGCTGAGGAGGTCTGCATAGCTCACGGGCGTCTTCTTGTGCATGCGGTAAACCTTGGTTTGTTCCAGCACGTCACAGAAATCACTCAATTGAGGGTTGGCCTTGAGTTGCTCCCAGAGCGTGGCACCCTCGGCAGCATCTGCTGTGCCCTCATAATGATCGTTCCAGTCTGAACAGGCGGTGAAAACTGTTGTAGCACAACAGCAGACACAACCTGCCAAGAGGAATTGTTTTATACTTTTTGTATTCATAACTCTAAATTATAAACTCTAAACTAAAAACTCTTAATTAGTGCGTGTCTTCGCCTTCAGGACTACCATATACACTCTTCGGGCAAAGTTCGAGATAATCGAAACTCCAATAGCAGGTCGGGTCTTTCAATACCTGGCGGCAACGCAGATAATAAGTCTCGTTTTCGTCAAGATACTGTGTGGTCAAGACGTAGCGGAGGTTGTTGACCAGATTGCGGAGCGCATTCTCTTTTGCAGCACCTTGCCAGTAGCAGTCCATTCCTTTCATGTAACCGCGGTTATGCATGGCCTTGTCAATGGCTTTGTTGGCATTTCTGGCTTCAGCGGTTTCTGCTGTCACGTCAGCCACCCAACCAATGCTGGGGTCATTACCCATGATACGCAGGTCGGCGGGAATGCCACAGGGTACGTTGTTCAGGTAGAACTGAACTACTCCACGTTCAACATTAGCCGTGTAACCGGTACGGATTTCGTATGTTCCTGATGGTACGGGCGGCAGTTTGATAGTCAGGTCGAAGATACCACTGACAGTGATACCATTGCTCTTATAGTGCTGCCACCAGGGACCTTCACCATGCAGACCGATAACAGCCTTTTCACCCATCACCTTCCAGTTCTTGATATAGTCGAGACGATAGCCTCTGAGGTGATTCTCGTCATATAGAGGACGATCGCTGTTAAAGAAGTCAGGACTCAATACCGTAGAATCAAAGCGGATACGGCAGTTCAGTACTTCATCGCGTACTTCTGTAGAATATTCAAGAATATCATCGATATAATGATAGATTCCATTAGGGCAGTCCTGTATGGACAGACCAGACTCACTGGGTTTCAGTACACGTATACCCTCTATCTCAGCATTGCCCTTCAGGCCCTTGCGGTTGATATAGAGTTTCTCGTTCGGATAGCAGAAGCGCATGATGGTACCTGGACTCATGGTCTCATAGAATTCCTCGGGGTCACATAAGTCCTGATCCCAGTGCTTCAGACAATCTTTTCTCATGATGACTTCATCGTATGGCAAAATACGGTCGATGAGGTGATAGCTGATGAACCGGTTCAGCGGATTCTTGCGGTTTCTGAAATCATTATCATATTTACCGGCGTCAGTTGGGTAAACAGCATCGTAAACTTTCTTGGCATGTGCAATCAGTTCGTCAATGTTGTTGATGCCGTGTTTCTTGTAGACAGAATCAGGCTCAACGAAAGCGGTAAATTTGAAGTAGCGTTTCTGAACCCACTGGATTGGGTCGGCACCTTCTGCCTTACATTTCAATGAGAGATTCCAAGTATAGGCAGAGTCCTGCGAAGCCTTGTCGGCTCCCCATTCTGGATAATTGTTGTCGATGTAGGCCATCAGCGAGTCGGCCATGCCAGTGAGGAACAAAGCTTGCGTGAAGATGGTTGCTGTAGAGTCAGCGGCAATGACATCGGGCAGTTTGTCACTGGTACGTGGGATGATATTGTTGACAATATGTACCACGCCATTCGATACCGAGTCGTCGTACTCCACCATGCGCGCCACCTTGTTGGCAAAGTGTACCACGGCATTGTTGTTCTCAGCATCGGTATTGATAGAGAGCGTGATAAATGTCTCTGCCATGTTCATGCCTAGAGAACCTTCGGAAATCTCTGTCGTGAACCATGCCTTGGTTTTGATGATATGTGTACGTGACAGCGTGTCGCAGACGGCCTCGGGAATATCCTCGATGCTTTTATAGTTGTTGTTGGCCATGTACTTGTCAATGGCTTCATTGTTGGGGGCGAACACTGTATAGTTACCATACGTTGAGAGCATGGCGTAATAGCCCGAGCGCTGAAGAATACTGATGAACGAACTGACGCGCTCCTGATTGTCGGAGAGGAACTCGGCTGCGGTCATCTTCTCAGCTGAATATCTGCTCATGGGCACATCGTCGTCGTTATCGACACACGATGTCAAGAGCAAAGGAGAGAAGGAGAGAAGGAGTGATACTCCTACCATGAAACATCTCATCCGGTTTTTATTGTTTATCTTTGTAATCATAATTTTCAATTTTCAATTTTCAATTTTCAATTACTTAAGCACACCTTCCTCGGTATTGCTGAAGGCCGGGTTCTGAATCAGCAGAGGATTAGCCTTCAGTTCTGCTTTGGCATACGGGAAGTAAATGTAATTGGGGTCAGTCAGTTTGATTCTAATCACATTCTGATCCTGACGGTGCTTACGGATAACGGATGAAGTCAGTCGTTCCGTCTTACCATCGCGACGTGCCAGACGTACCAGGTCGAACCAACGTTTACCTTCGAACAGGAACTCACGGTGGCGCTCTTCGAACAACAGGTCTTCCATCTTCTCCTTTGAAGTATTATAGGTCTCAAATACCAGACTGCCAGTTGTTGTCTCAGGCGAGATGTTGTTGGCACGCTTGTAGACATTGTTAATCAGCTGGAATGCCTCGGGCCAGTCGTTCTCGCTGCGCTGGATGAGGGCTTCTGCCTTCATAAGCATCACATCGCTCAGACGGTAGATAATCCAGTTGGCATCCTTGCGGGTACGACGGTCACCGGCGACGTTGACGATACCTAATCGCTGGAGGCTGAAACTAGCACTCTGGCGGACATACTTCGTAATGGACAAACTGTTGCCGCTGCTTTCCATGGATTCGTAGGCACGGCAGTCGCCCTGTGACAACCAAACCTGGTTGTTGTTCGACGTGAAGCCGTCCATCAGGAAGTCTGCGGCTCTCAGACGCCCAATACTGTTGTCGCGGTTGCCGTAGTAACTGCTAATCCAGTTGTTCTCCTGTCCGGTATTGCCATTATAGTAGATCTCAAAGATGCTCTCAAACGAATTGCCACTACCGAAGAGTGAGGTATAGGTGTTGCCCACGTCCTTCGTTCCTTTGACGGTTGCCTCCATAATCATGGGAATGCCGTCGTACAACTCAATATCGTTGATTTGGTCTATCTGCAATAGCTCTTCATAGACCTGCTTCTTATAGTCGATGACCATGTCACAATACTTGATGACATTATTCCAGTCACCTTTCCAAAGATAAAGGTCGGCCAGCAGTGCGTAGATGGCCCAACGGGTAATGCGACTGTTATTGGCGGAGGGCACATAGATGCTCTTGTTTTGTACTTTCTCCAGCTCGAAACGACGCTGGGCATCATCCTTGACACTCTCCAAATCTGTAATCAAAGAGTCTACAACCACATCGAATATCGTGGCAGGGATGACATAATTCTGGTTGTCGTCGATGCTGGGTTCCGTGGTATATGGCACATCACGGAACGTGCGTATCAGGTAGAAGTAGCAAAGAGCACGAATGGCTTTCATTTCTGCTATTGTCGCCTTCATCTCATTATAAGTGTAGTTCGGGTCGATTTGCTCTACCTCCGGTGCGTAGTGGCATACGATGTTACAACGATTGATAACATTGTACAAATATGACCATTTACACATGTCGTTGGTTGGCAGCAGATTCTCTCTGAGCATCTCATTGAGGTGGTTAGGCACGTTGGCACCAGCTACCACATTGTCAGAGCGCAACTCACCCCAAACTCCCATGCGGGTGACCACGTCTTCACTTGCTAAGGCTTCATAGCAGCCGTTGACAGCACCTGTCACATCTGCCTTTTCCTTCCAGTAATTCTCCAGCACTGTCGAGTTCATGGGCAGAATGTCGAGAAAATCGCTACAGCTGGAAAGGAGTAAAGGAGAGAAGGAGAGAAGGAGTAAGTAGGATACTCTTGCCTTCACCTTATTATATATATTGATTGTTTTCATACTTTTCAATTTTCAATTTTCAACTTTCAACTAGAACTGGATAGTCACACCACCGGTGAACGATTTAGAACGCGGTGTTTTGGCACCATCGGTCACGATACCCATAGAGCCGTAGCCTACTTCCGGGTCAGCACCACTGTATTTGGTCAAAACAAACAGGTTGTTGGCCGATACATAGAGACTCAGTTGTGAGAGGCCCCATTTCTTGATAATCTTCGGATCGACAGAGTAACTGATCTGTGAGTAGTTCAGACGGATGAAAGAACCATCTTCCACAAAACGGTCAGAACCTAAGAAGTTGTAACCGGTCTGGCGGAGGGCACGTGGCATCTCGGTGATGTCGCCCTCTACACGCCAGCGCCAGTTGACCGCACGGCTCTGGTTGTTGTTTGAGTACATGTTTTCAACATCCATACGTGCTTTGTTGATAATCTTGTTGCCATAACGGAAGTTGAACTGGTTGTTCCACGACAGACGGCCGAAATTCAGCTTGAAGCCGAAACCGCCGGTGAACTTAGGCAGTGAAGAACCGAGGTAGACGATGTCGAGCTCGTTGATCTGTCCATCGTGGTTGATATCCTCGTATTTGGCGTCACCACCCTTAAACTCATAATTGACGGAGCCTGCGCAGAACATCATAGGTGTTGTCAGACCATGCTCGTCGAGAATGACCTTACCATCCTTGTCGCGAGCTACAGGTGCATCGGGACCGCTGACACCCTTGATTTCCGTTTCGGAATAGTGCGAGTATTGATAGACTCCCTGATAGCGGAAGCCGTAGATACTACCTAAGGCGCGGTTCAGTTCGACACGAGGCAAGTAGCTGCCGTTATCGCGGTTGAACTCTGTATTGAGTTTTGACAGGCAGGTCTCGTCCATTGAGGTAATCTGGTTCTTGTTGTTGGCAAAGGTGATATTGAAGTCAGCCGAGAATTTGCCAGCTTGGATGATGCGGCTACCATTCAGGTTGAACTCCCAACCGATATTCTTCATGTTTCCGGCATTCTGCCAGCGCAGGTTCTGATAACCCGACGATGTCGGAATACCATAGCTGCTCATCAGCATGTCGCTGGTGAACTGCCAGTAGACTTCCACATTACCATTGATGCGGTCGTTCCAGAAACCGAAATCAACACCAAGGTTATAGGTCTTCTTCTCTTCCCACTTCAGGTTTTTCAGCTGGATATTCTCAGGATGAACACTACCTTGGTTCATATAGGAATTACCACTGGTATAGGTGCTGAAGTACAAATATTCCTGACCAGGCTGGCGACCTACGATACCCCAACCAGGACGGAAGGACAGCATTGATACCCAAGGCAGTGCCTTTTGGAACCAGGGCTCCTTATGGATGTTCCAACGCAAAGAGAGGGCAGGGAAGTTTCCCCAACGCTGGTCACCGCCGAACTGTGTGCTACCGTCGCGACGGACTGAGAAATCAGCCATATAGCGTCCCTTGTAAGCATAGTGGGCTGAATAGGTAAAATAGACACTGCGCCACTCACCGCTATTGGTGTCCATGCTTTTAATCAAACCCTGGGCAGCAGGATTCTGGATACTACCAGAGGGTAAGCCCCAGGATGAGGTGCTCTGTGAACTGTTGTGACCACTGGTCATCTGTCCGCGGAGCATCATAGTCAGCTGGTGATCCTTGTTGCGGAAGGCAGGTGTGAAGGTCAGTGTGTGAGTGGTGGTCACTGCGAAGCTCTTCGACGAATTGGAGGTCGTGCTATTGCTTTCCTTACCGTCGGTGTCGTTCCATCCGCGGGTGTTCAGTGACAGTGGCATGTACTGGTCAACATAATTATTGAAAATGTTGAAGACCACCTTACCCTCGTAGTTCAGGTGCGTCTTCTCTTCTTCTGTTGACAGCAGGTTGTAACGCAGTTTGAACTCTGGTTCAATGTTATAGCTTGTCTCGTCGTTCTTAGCCAGGTGAGCCAAGGCCACAGGGTTCTTATTGCTCAACTGGTCACGCAGCTGGTTGCTCACGGTTGGAAGCATAGCGTAATATTCGTCGAGGTCGTTGCCGTTGCGATCCTGCTCGTAGATAGAGAGGTTCGGCATACGAACGTAGGCGATACTTAACAAGTCACCATTGTTTTTCTTATTCTTAGTATAAGTCAGTGCAATGTTGGTCTCAATCTTGATACGGTCGCTGACGAAATAGTCCAGGTTTACACGTGAACTGAAACGGTCGAGCTGCTGCTCGATGATAGAACCTGTCTCACGGTCGTAACCGGCACCTACGCGGAAATGAGCCTTCTCACCACCACCGCTCAGAGCCAGATAGTGGTTCTGGCGCCAACCGGTTTTCTTGACTTCCTTGAGCCAATCGGTGTTATTGTTATACATCTGATATTCAGAGAACGTGGGATCGTAGTTCAACTCGGGGATGTTACTCGACACATCGCTCATCTCGGGATTGAAGTACTCTTCCTTCATCATCATGGTGTACTCGTCACCGTTCAGCATCTCATAACCCTTGGGCTGATAGGTACCGGTCAGACGGAACGAATAGCTGACACGTGTCTTACCACGGGTACCACGCTTGGTCTTGATCTCAATGACACCGTTAGAACCTTGCGAACCCCAGATAGCCGTTGCGGCGGCATCCTTCAACACAGAGATGCTCTCAATGTCCTCAGGGTTGATGTTCAGCAATTGCGCAAACTTTTCCTCGTTCATGTCGCCGTCAATCTGCTGACCGCCGGTCTGCCAGACATTACCGTCGACAACAATCAGTGGTTCGCTGGAGCCGTTGATGGTCGACACACCACGCAGACGCATGGAGGTACCAGAACCCAGGTTACCGGAATTGCCCACGATGTCGAGACCTGCGATACGTCCTTGAAGGGCCTCGTCAACGGTGGTGAAGGCCAGACCTTCAAACTCCTTCATGCTGATGCTCTGTTGAGCTGTAGAGATTTCATCGATAGGTATGTTCAGACCTGAACCGCCAGCACGCTTCTTTGCAACGACGGTCACTTCTTTGATCTGAGTGGCATCCTGCATCTTTACGTTGAACTTGGTCTTGTTGAAGGGGAGTGTTACTGTCTTGTAACCTACAAATGTAACACGCAATTTATCCTTGGGATTCTTCAGTTTGAACGAGAAATTACCGTTCATGTCTGTGGTTGTTGATGCCACGATACGGTTGGACGCATCGATTTCCACGACGTTTGCCATCATCACAGGTCCCATCTCATCAGTGATGGTACCACTGATGATATCGCCAGCCTGCTGGGCTTTTGCGGCAATCAAACAAACTAATGATATTATTATTAATGTCAGTCGTTTCATAATTATTGATCTTTTAATCATCAGTAGAATATGATAATGGTTTGTCAATCAGATGTATTACAGCCGAAGAGGTGGTATACAACTCTGTTGCTGTCGTGGCATCTCTATTATTGTATAAATACTCGCGAGCCTGAATATTGTAGAGATCTCTCTGAATGCCGTTATCGTCGATATAAGACTTTTTCGAGACGGTATGTTTTGTTGTAGCAACTCCATCTCTCATGTTCTTCTGATCTACGGCATCCAAAACTTCAATCTCGTCATCTTTCAGCTGAGACTTTACCATATAGAAGCGGCGGGTCTTCTTGTTGATTAACGAGGTCTCGAAGTCACCCGACTCATTCTGAGCACCAATATAAAGAGCATTATCCTGGATGTGATACTTCAGGAAATTGACAATATTCAGCGAGTCGCTGAGAGCTTTGTCTTCATCTCCTGCCTGATGATCGAGGTCCACCTGCTCCCATGATGGCAACTTGCCTTCCTTCTGCAATTGCTCAATAGCTTCATTGCTGGGAACGTAGATTGTGTAGTGGTAGGTGTTGAATACCGATATGTTTGTGCCGCCACAGGCTTTGTTGTCATTGTCGTTACCAGTGCCCAAATTGTGAATCTTTTCCAACAGGCCACTGCCTTCCAGCAGCTCTAGGAACTTTCCGAAATACTTGGGGTGGGCAGCCAGTTGGTCGTAAACCGTCAGACGGGTACCCATGATGGGCTGGCCTTCCAGCACATAGCTCTTACCATTACCTCCGGCAACTTCCTTACGCTGGTCGTAAACGCGTGTTACGCGCAAAGGCTGTCCTTCATTCATCTGGAAACTACCCTCAACTAACATGTTGCTTTCGTCAGAAGGGTTGGTAACGCGGATGCCTGTACCATTCTTCGTACGGAAATAGGTGTTCTTGCCATCCCATACCCTACCAATCACAATGTGGGTGTCGAGGATATCCTGCAGACACTTCGTAATACGATAATAGTTGTTGACAATACCGACGGAATCGCGTGTGCCTGTTGCTTCATCATAGTTGTAAAGAACGGCATAAACTCTCTCATCGACTTTCTTTGTCTCATCCCAACGGAAACTGAGCAACTGGAGGTTCTGCTTGCCGTAGGAACATGGATCGATATATTCGATCAGAGCGTCGTTGGTGGGGATGAAGAAACTGTAGTCAGAGCCCAATGCATTGAGATAGACGTTATATTTGCACTGTGTAATGGCCCAGTCGATAATCTTCATGTTGCGGTTGATCAGTGCGGGGAAAGATACACTGACATAGGCTGTCGGTGAGTATACCTTATTCGTCAGATACACCGCTCCGTTACAAGTCATCCATACAGAGTCGATATCAGCAACGTTCACACCCATCGGGTCGTTGGCGTCATTTAGGATGGCTTCGAATTTTGAGGGTACTGAAGATGTAAACGATGGCAGCATGTTGACGTTCAGCAGCTTGATAATCACATCGTCGGGTACATCATTCCACGAAGCATAGTTCTCGCTCAGCGGCTTACCGGTAGTATTCCAGTATTCTTTCATGGCTGCATCGGTGGGTACCATCATCACAGCCATGTCACGCTGTTCAGCGGCATTGCCCTCACTGGCATCCTTATTACTGGTGGAGTAGTAGGAGTTCCATTCCGGGTCGAACATCAGTTGGGCAGGAACGCTGGCTCCATCAGGGGTCACGGCAACTTCTACCCCTCTCTTTTCGTTAAAGAATCGTTTGGTATAGAGCGTGTCTATGTTGGCATTGTAGAGATAATTGTAATGGTTTGTCTTGGCCAGATCCTTACTGTCGGGGTAGGGGGCGCAGAAACGTTCCAACAGACTATTGAACAGGCTTATCTGAGGCTTCTGGGCTATCAGTTCTGCCATGTTTGTCAATGGCGTAACCACCTCGCCGGTTCGATGGATGAAACCATTGGCGCAACGGATATTATCTTCCACCACATCGATACCATTGACGCTGGCATCACCAGCCTGACGGTTGGTCGTGTGATTGAACAGGAAGTTGTAATCATCGTTGGTAATACGGTTGTTTGACAACTGAGCCTCCAGGAAAAGCAGCATCGGTACGGCAGAACCGTCTTCCATACATACCATGTCTTTCCCGCTTTCACGGTGGCGTCTCCAATACTTGTTGTCGGGCATGTCCTGAGTCTTCAACACGGGTATCGTGTCGTATTCGCTCAGAGCTGAGAAGCGGCGCATGGCCTGTCCTTCTTTCAACGGTTTACCCTGAATGGTTGACAGACTGCTTAACTGAATGGAGTTGTCAATCATGTTTCCAAACAGCAACATCTTCTTTTGGGCAATGGAGAGATCTTCATAGCGTTTGGCGCCCCACGGGTTGTTGTTGTAGAACCGTTCGTAGGCAGCATCGTCAGCTACAAATAGCGTCTTCGATCCAGTCTTGCCCAGCACTTCCTGATAGTTCAGGTCGTTGATCATACGAACTGTATTGGTGTAGTTGCCTTGTTCGTCGAGCCAGCTGTAAATGCTGTTGCCCCAACCTTCCGGCGCCTTCTCGTCCAGATCGTACTTTTGACAAGACGAAAGGACGAATCCACCAACCAGTAGTGCAATCCAAAAATCTTTTCTGGTTTTCATACGTTAAATTGAGTTTGTTAATATTATCAAATTTTGGGTGCAAAGTTACTTATTATTTATAAGAGGTGTGTTTCTTTTTATTCCCGAGGCTTTTCTGTTTGTAAAAGTGGATTTCCATTTTGTTTCATTTCTTTTGGCTTTTGTGTCGCAAATGGTCATTCTGACAACTTTTTGGAGAAATACAAATAACAAAGAAAGAGAAACATACGTGATAGCTTGTTTCGTGAAAATGAAGTAACTTTGCATCCGAAAATGGAAAGACGATAGATAGTAAACTTCATAAGTAGTATATTAGCATTAGTTATGGTAAAACTAAGTTTCATGGCTGCCCCTATGTGAATATCGGCAGTCTTTTTTATTGCAAATATAAAATATTTGCCTACAAATTTGGCCTGTTTTACTTTTTTTTGTATCTTTGTAGCCGCAAAACTATTTTAGGAATATTACAGGGTTTTACCATATAAACTGATGAAACGGATTGCTTTTTTTCTCATAGGCGTGTTTGCTGTACTGTCACAGGTACAAGCACAGATGGGACATTTCTATTTCTCAGAGCGATTTACCAGTGGACTTGTCAATAAGGTCTGTCAGGATCATTATGGCTATATCTGGGTCGGTACCGAATATGGACTGAACCGTTTCGATGGTTATCGATTTACGCCTTATCTCCATCGTCAGAATGACCAGACATCACTTGGAAACAATGATATCTCAAGTATGTTTTGTGATAAAGATGGTCGTTTATGGGTGGGTACGGCTAAAGGCCTGGATCGCTATGACTACACAACGGGTCATTTCGTGCATTATCCTTTCCAAGGAAATGTTTCGCCCCGTGTAACATACATTACTCAACTTGAATCTGGAGAGATGTATGTTGCTACAGCTGGCTACGGTTTGTTCAAAATGAAGGAAGAGCAGCTGGTTTATGCTGAAGACAATTTTACGACACCTGGCGAGAATCGCTTTTTCAACCAATTTATATGTGACAGCCAAGGGCGTTTCTGGAAAAGCGGCTATGGCGATGTCGTGACTATGCGGGAAACGGATGGCAAAATCGTTGAAATGAAGTCGCCTCAGGGTAATGTGCTGACGTTTGTTGAGCGAAATGATGAGATGCTGGTGGTCAGTCTGCACGGTATTTCTGTTTACGATAAAGGCGCCCTGAAACCTGCGTCAATAGATATGTCTGCCCTTGAAGGCAATGTCATTTTGGCCAGTGCTTTCCGCGATCATGAGGGGGATATATATATAGGTACGCGCGGGGATGGCCTCTTCCGTCTGCCCAAAAACAACCAGAAATTAGAGCGTGTTGAGTGCGTCGCCTGGGGAATCGACTTGAATACAACCAAGGTATGGGATATTAATGAGGATCGCAATGGTAACCTCTGGATTGCCTGTTATTCCAAGGGCTTGGTCTTATTGAGCCATACTCCTCCGCAGTTCAGAACAATGAGTTTTAGTGCTCAGGGCATGGATCTGGGTTCGACAGTATCGTCGATATGCGAAGGAGATGGTGGTATGCTTTGGGTGACCGTACAAGGTAATGGTATCTATGGTTTCAACCGTCAGGGACGTATCGTGGCTAAACCAGCTTGCCCTCAAAATCCGGAGTTCATCTTCCGTGATAAACAAAAACGTTATTGGGTGGGTACCGACAACGCCCTCTATTCTTATGATCCTATTACCGGCCGCAGTCAGAAACAAGTGGCTTTTGAATGTGACAAGTTTAACGATATAACTAGCGACGATTCAGGTAATATCTATTTTTCTACTTATTCGAAAGGCTTTTGCTCCTATAATCCGCAGACAGGGCAATTGCGAAATTTCCGGTCGGCTGATCGGGATTCTCTGCGTGGGCATATCTGTAATGATTGGGTGTTAGCTATGATGCCCGATCATCAAGGGCGTATCTGGCTGGCCACCTCTGATGGCTTATCGTGCTACGACCCCAAGACTGATAGTTTTATGTCACAAGGGTGGCTGCAGCAGCTGACGCATATCAAGTGTAATTCTCTCTGCGCTACAAGTCGAGGGGAAATTCTCATTGGAACTGACGAAGGACTGTACGTCTACAAGAAAGGGAATGGAGAACCTCAACCTGTGGAGGCCATGAGCGACAAGGTGATAGGCTATATTGTTGAGGCTGACAATGGCGACATCTGGTGCTCTACGCCAATGGGCCTTTGGCAGTATGATGTCAAGAAGAATGAGTATGTTGGTCATGTGAGTGGCAATGGGCTGATAACGAAGGAATATATCAACTGCGTGGGACTCCATACGAATGATGATCTTATTTGTTTTGCCACCAATGATGGCCTGACCACATTCCGTCCTAAGGATGTGAAGAGTGGCCGAACTGATCTGGCAGATGTGCAGTTGACGGGATTTACGATCGCTGGTCATGACTCTCGCCCAGTCGTATCTACCGACCATTTCCAAGTTTCTTATATGGAAACGGAACTGACTTTGGAATTCTCGTTGCTCGATTTCGACAACCCACGAGGTATTGTCTATGAGTACTGTGTCGGAAACGGTGCATGGGTGCGTAATCCTCAGGGCATTAATGTTATTCTATTGAGTCATCTGCAACCAGGTTCCTATCCTATTCAAGTGCGGGCGCGTGTTGGCGACCTTTGTTCAAACATTAAGACGATCACCATCGAAGTGACACCTCCATGGTATCGTACCACATGGGCATATATTCTCTATTTCATCGCACTATCATCTCTTGTAGGGTTCTTTATCTATGCATATCGCCGTAGGGCGAACCGGCAGATGGATGAAGAGAAGATGAAATTCCTGATTAATGCCACTCACGATATTCGTTCTCCGCTGACCATTATCCTTTCAGCCTTGAAGAAAATCAGGAATGAAAGGCTACGGGTAGGCGACGACCAGTCGGGAATGGGTAATCCTGCTGTTGATACCATCGAGCATAATGCACAGCGAATTCTGAATCTCGTCAATCAGATTCTCGATGTACGTAAGATTGACAAGCAGCAGATGCAACTGCATTGTCAGCAAACAGACATAGTGGCTTTTACGGAAGGTGTCTGTAGAATGTTTGATTTCCCGGCGAAGGAGCGTGACATACGTTTCACATTCGACCATGAGGGGCTGGAACGTCTGGATGCTTGGATTGACAGGACACAGTTTGACAAGGTGATTTCCAATCTGCTTTCCAATGCCTTTAAGTATAGTAATGATGGAGGTGAAGTTACTGTAAGCCTGAAACGCATCACTGATCAGGGTGGAGAAGGAGACGGTAATCTAGAACTCGCAGTCTCAGATAATGGTGTGGGCATCGACGAAGACAGCATGAAACATATCTTCGACCGTTTCTACCAGGGTAGCAACTCCCGTCGCATGCATGTCAACGGAACCGGTATTGGCTTGAATCTGTGTAAGATGATTGTTGCCATGCACCACGGAACCATCGAGGCTCAGAACCGTACCGACAATCAAGGGTCAGTATTCACGGTCCGTCTGCCGTTGGGCAAGGCTCATCTCAAACCTGAAGAGTTGGATGACCAGAAGGAAATCGTTCAGTTGAGTCGTGCTAAAACGTCTTCTTCGAAATATCGTGTACTCATTGTAGATGACGATATGGAAATGGCTCGTTATGTATCTGCAGAATTGGGACGATACTACCAGTTTGGCATCTGCCTGAATGGAAAGGAGGGCCTGAAAGAACTGCTGACCAATGAATATGATGTGGTGGTGAGCGATGTGATGATGCCTGAGATGGATGGTTTCACCATGCTCAGGATGATCAAGACCAATATCAATATCTCTCACATACCAGTCATCATGCTTACCTCTAAGGCTGATGTGGCCAATCGTCTGGAGGGTTTGGAGCGTGGCGCGGACTCATTCTTGGCAAAGCCCTTCGATATGGAGGAACTGCACATGGTCATTGAGAATCTGGTTCAGAGCCGTCTCCGTCTGAAAGGTAAATATTCCGGTGCCCAGCAGGCACAAGCTGAGAAGGTGGACCAGCCAGAGGTTAAAGGTAATGACGAGGTACTCATGGAACGTATCATGAAGTGTATCAACAAGAATATCTCCGATAGCGACTTCAATGTGGAGCGCCTGACGCAGGAGGTTGGCATTAGCCGTGTGCAGCTGCATCGTAAGATGAAGGAACTGACAGGTATCTCTACCAGTGAGTTCATCCGCAACATCCGCTTGGAACAGGCTGCAAGGTTGCTGAAAGAGCAGAAAATCAATGTGACACAGGTGGCTTATACGGTAGGATTCTCTAATCTGGCTCACTTCTCCACCATCTTCCGCAAACATTTCGGTGTTGCTCCCTCGGAGTATGCCGAACGTGAGACGTAGTTTTTTATTTGTCTCATTTTGTTTCATAAATCCCGCTTTTTCTCGACAAAAGCGGGATTTTTGTAACATGCGCACAAAAATGAAAGCAAATGAAACAATTGAAAAAACATGTATGTGCGTTATTATTTACCTTTGCAGCCAGAAATTTCTATTTTTTTATTAACTTTCATTAAAACTTTAACAACATGAGAAAAACTTACCAAATGTTTCTTGCGCTGGTAGCTATGATGCTGCTGGGGGCAATGAATGTAAGTGCAGAAGAAATATCCTTGAAGGATGTTCCTTTCTGGCAGCATGAGGATGGTCTTTGGGGTTTGGATGCTCCGAAGAACACACAGATCGAAGTGGGGAGTGAACAGTGCCCATTCGTGATTGGTGAATCTACTGGTCAGCCTTACGGTGATGGCGGTGTGAATAACTGGGCAGACCTTTCTGGTTTTGACCAGCTAGTGATTACTTACACTGAGGGTACACCCCGTGTACTGATGAATCGAGATCAGGATAATGGACAGTACAGTGATAATGAGGCTGAATCACACTTGATTGAATATCCTAAATCAGCTCCTTGGGTCAGTAAGTATTTTACCGACCAAGGCGGTGTGTTGACCGTTGACCTGAAGCAGATTCTCAACGATAAGGGTTTTGTTCACCTGCATGCCATCAAGGGTGCCAACTGGGCGAATGTCACAATCGAGAGCATGATTCTTGTCCGCAAGGGTAAGGAGAAGCAGGTTGGTTGGGTCGACATCCTGACCAATGGTAATTTTGAAGGTGATGATTTCAGCTCGTTCGTCGTTGCACTCCGTGCTGATGAAGGTGATGGCAATGTAACTTATAATATTAATGATGATGAAGCAGCCAAGGTCGAGGAAGGCGTTGGTAAGGGTAACTCTAAGGGCCTTTCCATTAAGGCAATGGCTAATGCGCCTCAGACGTGGTCTACCCAGTTGTTTGTTTATCTCCCTGAAATACTGCCAGCAGGTACTGAGTGGCGCTTCTCAATGGATGTAATCTCTAATCCTGATGCCTCATTCGATGTAGGTGGTCATGGCAAGCCGCGTGAGTGGAAGTGCGGTGGTGGAGACATCTCATCAGATTTCTCCGGTTCATTCAATTCAACATCTGAATGGAATACCATTACCGCCAAAGGAACTATTTCCGAGAATCTGTTTGGTAAGAGTTTCCAGAGCATTGCTTTCAATTTGAATAATGATAAGTCAACAGCAACTCAGTATTATTTCGACAACATCAAGTTTGAGATATATAAGTATGGTACAGTTGCTGAGTATAAGGATGATGCACTCTTGATCGACTTCGGTTTCGAGACCAACCTTGCTGAGCTTTGTAAGGCTGCTGGTAAGAAACGCGTCCAATTCCCGAAGGAGAATGCCAAGGTTTTGGTCAACGGTGAGGAAATCAGTATTACCTCTGTTGAGGGCTTCGAAGACGGTCGCTTCTTTATCTTCTTAGACGAGGTTCCTGAAGGAGAGGTTCGTGTTATTTATAACAATGTTGCCGGCGACATGCAGTTGAAATATGCAGGTGGTCCTAGCGCAGGTCAGGCAGTTCCTAATGTAGACGAGATTGCCGAGTATAACGATGATCTTCTGAATGGTATGCCAGATGACGTATATCCTTACACCATGTTGGCTCCTACAGTGGTTGCTGCAAAACCCGAACAGGGTTCATTTAACATCAAGAACAATCTGAAGGATTTCTATGTGAAGTTTGATAAGAAGGCTGATGCTTCTCAGATTGTTGCTACACTCGATAAGAAAGCTCTGACCGTTAGCCCCGCTGAAGGTATGGTAGAGGAGGTTACTCTGAAATACGATGGTGCCGATTTGGCTGATGGTCTGCATACCATCAATATCACGAAGATTTATCCGGAGGAGATGCTGGATGAGTCAATCTATACTGATACCACTTATGTATTCAGTGTGGGTGCTCCCGATCCGACTGATGTGGCTATTGATTTGATTCCTGCCAAATATTTCGCCGAGTGCCCTGACGGTGGTATCCCTGAGGGCTTCAAGGTTTATGCTGACGCCATGGAGGAGCGTACTCCTGGCAATACCTATACTAGTAATGCTCGTATGTTTGCAGGCAATAATGCATTTGCTGAGGGTGGTGATTTCACCAGTGCACTCTATTTCCGTCGTAACTATGTGACATATGGCCTGAATGACGATGAACATGCTCTCAATCTTGAAGCAGGTAAAACCTACACACTTACGTTCAATGCTGCCCGCTGGAAGGCAAGTGGCGAGTTCATGAAGATTCAGTTCCTTACAGCAGATGGTGCAGAGGAGTTTGCACAGGTTATTACTTGTCATCCTGATGTTAATGGACAAAAGACTCCAGTAAAGAATTCTACGGTTGGTAATATTGAGTTTACGCCTGCTACTACTGGTAAGTATGAACTGCGCTTCGTGGTTTGTACCAATGCGGATGGTGCTGAAGCTGGTGATGAAGGAATGCGTGAGATGATGATTGCCAACGTGAAGTTTGGCTATATCCCCAAGGCCTTCGGTGTTGTTGAGACTATTGCTGTTAACGAGGCCTTGGAGAAGGCTCAGAAGACTCAAGCTAATAACAATGCTGAGCGTTACGATGGTACTGCCCAGACTGCTTTGAACGAGGCTATTGCCAAGGTTGAGGCTGAGAAGAATGATTACACCTCTCCTTCTGAGTGCAACGGTGCTATTGAACTGCTTACCAAGAGCAGTGCTGCCTTGATCGACCACGTCGCTCTCTGCAACAACTACGATAATGCTATTAAGACCGGAAGTGCTACCGTTGATCAGAATAAGGATACGAAGTTTAAGAATCTATCGCTCTATGCTGAGTTGGTGGCTGTTGTAGCCAAGTACAACGGTAAGTCTTGGCAGGAGAACGTTGCTGAGGAAGGTGCAGAGCCAAAGTGGGAGAGAAAGTATGAGTTCGACGTCCTGAAGGACGATGCTGCTCTGACTGCTGCTATTGCTGAGTTGACAGAAATCGTTAATACTACAGCTAAGCTGTTCACCACAGGTGCTTCTCAGAGAAATACCACTGGTGTTGCTGCTCTGGTTGAGCGTCTGCGCTTAGGTGCTGAGACTCTGAAGACCCTGGGTCGTGCTGAGGATTCTTATCCTGTTGCTCAGGCTCTCAATGCGCTCGACGATAATGACGAACTGGCTGAGGAGGTGAAGAACTATATTAAGGCCGATGTCTATGGAAAGCTGAAGGATGGTGAGAATATCTTCCAGAAGATTGATAATTCTGATCCTGAGAATCCTGAGACAGTGGCAGCCACTATCGATATGTCCGTATTCGTGAAGAACCCGAATATGTACTCACTTGAATACTCAACAGAGGTTCCTGGTTGGACTACAGTTTCTGGTAATCCTGCAGCCTGGAGCAGCTGGGACGGTAATGTCTCTCACGGCACTAAGACTCCTTATGTTGAAGACTGCTGCATCTATCTGCAGTGGCACCAGCAGGCTCGCGTTGAGCAGACCATCACTGACCTGCCCGCAGGTATCTACACTGTTCAGTTCAATGCAAATGACAACTCTGCTGAGTCTGAAGGTACTGTGGTCTATGTGCAGACTTCTGAAACGCCTGCAGTTGAAGAAGGTGCTGAGTTTGATGTGAATGTCAACGCTGCAGGTTGGGCTCAGGTTGACAACAGTGGTTGGGACAGAGAAGTCACCGATATCGTAGTTACCGATGGCGTTCTGACCCTTGGCTTCAAGTCTGGCTCGACTTCTCAGCCGTTCCTGGAGTATGTTAAGGTCCTGATGAAAGCTCCTGCAAATGTTGACTACAGCGCTCTTTATACTGAGGCCGCTGCAGCTGGCATCGAGACCCTCGAGGGTACTCCTGCCGCTAAGGTTCGTGCTATCGAGCTCTTCGACCTCAATGGTCGTCGCGTAATGAAGGCTCAGAAGGGTCTCAACATCGTGAAGAAGGTGATGAGCGATGGCTCTGTTAAGACTGAGAAAGTTATTGTGAAGTAATTTTTTCGAAAAAAAACGAAAGTGGCGGACTTCGGTTCGCCACTTTTTTGTATCTTTGCAACCGATATTGCAATTAACAAGGAAATGAATGATAAACTGAAACTATTAAGTCCTGCTCTGGTTGTGCTGGCTTTGCTGGCAACCGCCTGTTGTCTGCTCGTTTATGAGCAAGCGTTCTTGTGGAAGGTGCAGGAGATGAATCTTTTCCTCGATACGCCGCTGTTCCTGAAGCAGCAGATGGTCACATCAGGCTGGCTGCTCTCGTGGTTGGGGTGTTATTTTACGGAGTTTTTCTATCATCCGGCATTAGGCGTTACCTTCCTCACCCTGTGGTGGGCGGCGCTTCTGCTGGTGATATGGCGTACGTTCCGCATTCCCGTCAGGTGGACGGCTGTGTTGCTGATTCCACTCGCAGCCATTGTCATTATGAATGTGGATCTGGGCTATTGGGTCTATTATCTGAAGTTACGAGGCCATTTCTTTGTTGCTGCAATCGGTACCACGTTGGCTGTAGCCGCTGTGTGGCTGTTTAGATTGTTGCCGGCTAAATATTATTTGCGTCCCATCTATATATTTATTTGTACGGGCGTACTCTATCCGCTCATCGGCTTTTATGGCCTTTTGGCGGCATTGCTGATGGGTGTGCTCGTTTGGAGATTGGAGAAACAGACGCCGACGGCGCGTGTGATAGTCTCGCTGGTAGCCGTTTTGTCCATCGTATTCTGGCCCTTGTTCTGTTATAATTATGTATTCTGTCAGACAGGCATTCATAACATCTGGTGGACAGGCTTACCCATGTATTGGGTAGATAAGGAGTTACCAGGCTTCTATATACCTTATTATATTTTAGTCGCCTCTTTGATTTTCCTGGCATTGATGTTTGGAATGTGGGAGAAAAAGAGAACGCAAGAGAGTTCCCCCAAGAAAGCAAATGCGAAAAAGCAGAATGCGAAAAGCGGTAAATTGAAAGAGTTACCCGTCCGTTGGCTCCTGATCCATGTTGCCATTGTGATTGCAGCTGGCTATAGTGTTCATCGTTTCTGGTTTAAGGATCCTAATTTCCACAAGGAATTCCGCATGCAGCAGTGCATGGAGAACCTCGATTGGGAGGGAGTGCTGCGAGAGGCGGTCTCCGACGGTGAGGAGCCTACGCGAGCCATCGTGATGATGCGTAATCTGGCACTCTTCCGATTAGGACGTCAGGGCGATGAGATGTATCACTATCCTGATGGATCCAAACCTTGCAACGAGCCTGTCCCTGTGCGTATGATGCAGGTCGTGGGGTATAGTATGTATTATAACTATGGCCTGGCTAACTATTGTCACCGTTGGTGTCTGGAACAGGGGGTCGAGTTCGGTTTCCGTGCTGAGTATTTGAAATATCTCATGCGTTGTGCCCTCGTGAACGGTGAGACGCAGGAGGCCCGTAAATATGCCTCGCTGCTCAAGCATACCCGTTATCATAGGGCATGGGCCGAGAAATACGAGCGTTTCATTGGCCATTACAATCTGTTGAAGGACAATGCGGAGTTTTCACCCATCTGTCGGCTGATGAAAAATGGCGATTATCTGGGAACCGATCAGATGATGGCCGAGAAGTTCATCATAGATAGATTCCTGAATACACATGACGACGACATTCTCTTTAAGGAACTGTCGCTCATAGCAGCATTATGGAAAAAGGATATTGAACTCTTCTGGCCTCGGTTCTTCGACTATGCCAACAGTCTTAAGGGTGCACACATGCCTGTTCATTTCCAGGAGGCGGCCTATTTGTATGGCAGTCTGGAGCACCAGGTCGATATCAGCAATATGCCATTCGACGATCAGGTAAAACGTAACTATGATGCATTTATGGATCTGGCAAATAATGCTACGAGTGAAAGTGAAGACGTGATGCGTCCCATCTTCTACGAACGCTTTGGCCATACCTACTATTACAATTATTTCTTTGTTCACGACCTGTATTTGTATTAATTGAAGATTGAAAATTGAAGATTGAAGATTATGATTACCAAGATAAACAATAAGAATCGGGTAAGAACCTTTATAGCAGGAGTATCCTACTTACTCCTTCTCTCCTTACTCCTTCTCTCCTCGGCTTGTCAATCCCCCTCGGTGCCCACTCAGTTTACTGACATCAAAAAGGCGCCTTCCATCTATCCCGACTATACTGACGTGACAATACCGGTTAATATCGCCCCGCTGACCTTCGAGATGAATGATTCCTGCGATGAGGTGGTGGCTCGTTTTACAGTAGGTGATCATGAACTGGTGTGTGGCGGTAGGGCTGTACAGCCCGAGATGGATGACTGGCGTGAATTGGTCAACAAGGCCGTCGGTAATAAGAAGGATGTCAATGTCGAAGTGTATATCCGGCTCGGTGAGGAATGGTGGCGATACAAGCCTTTCCATATCACCGTCTCAGCCGATAGCATCGATCCTTATATCAGCTATCGACTCATCTCACCCAGCTATGTGGCTTATGAGGAACTGACCTTGAACCAGCGCTGCTTGGAGAATTACGATGAAAAGGTGATGGTGAATAATATGCTTTGTGGCAAGGAAACGACGGGTCAGTGTGTCAACTGTCACAACTTCCAGATGTATAACCCCCAGCGTATGCAGTTTCATGCCCGTCAGTTCCATGGTGGTACCGTCATTGCCTACGATGGCAAGTTGAGTAAGATTAACATGCGCAACGACTCCATCCTTTCTGCTGGTGTCTACCCCGCCTGGCACCCGTGGCTCCCGCTGATTGTCTATTCCACGAACAAGACCAGCCAGAGTTTCCATACGCGTAACCTTAATAAAATTGAGGTGTTTGATGCCGTGAGCGACCTGATAGCCTATGATGTGGCCAAGAACGAAGTGACCAATATCGAGAATCAGGAAAACGAGTTTGAGGTGTTCCCCGTCTGGGCCCCAGATGGTAAGACCGTCTATTACTGCAGTGCCCATTTCGAGTTCCGCGATACAACCAGCCATGAAGTTGAGGTGGTCCGTAACTATAGGGAGGTGAAATACAATATCTATAAAAAGTCATTCAATCCCGATACCTATCAGTTCGGACCGCGTGAATTGGTGTTTCAGGCTGACAGCCTCAATATGAGTGCCACTCTTCCGCGTGTGTCGCCCGACGGACGTTTCCTCATGTTCACCATGGGGCATTATGGCGTCTTTCACATCTGGCATCGCGAGGCCGACCTCTGTCTGCTGGATCTTGCCAGCGGTGAGGTTCGCACTATGGACGAGATCAATTCTCCTGAGACGGAGAGTTATCATGCCTGGTCGAGCAATGGCCGGTGGGTGGTATTCAGTAGTCGCCGCGATGATGGCAGCTATACCCGTCCGTTCTTCGCGCATGTCGATGCCAACGGTAAGGGCAGCAAGCCCTTTGAACTGCCACAGGCCGATCCCGATTATCACCGCCAGTTCATGAAATGTTATAACATCCCCGAGTTCATGCGCGGACCTGTGGAAGTGTCACCTCAGGAGTTTGCCAGTGTGCTGAAAGCCAGCGATGGCGAGCCCGTGAAGTATGTTCAGAAACTGAGGAAGAACGAATAGTGGTGCGGCTGGTTGCCGTCGATGGTGTACTGGGGTAGGGTACGCTTGCCCCAGGTATCTGCACCGCCAACGCCGTGGATGTTTAAGTCGATGTTCAGATTGACGAAGCGTCCACGGTGTATTTCGTTGGGATGCTTGGCGCCAACCAGATCCTCTTCGCCATAGTCCCAGGCACGGATGCAAAGGGGCTGGAGGCCTTCGATGTGCAGTTTCTGCTGGGCTGAGGCAATCTCGAACCATCGGATGTCACAGCGGTTGCCATTGTCCTGCGGATGGATATATTCGGTCTCATATTCATTGAGGGGCATCTCATAGACATCTAAGAAAGCAGAGCGTTTGCGGTCGGGATAGTTTTCCCAAGGACCACGACCGTAATACTTAATCTGCGTGAACTCTTTAGGCAGACGCATCCGCATACCGAATTTCGGCATTACGGGGCGGTCGGTGGCCGTAGGTTGGTAGTCAACATCAACGCGGATGCTGCGGTCGTTGATGACGGTGTATTTCACTTTGACGTCTTTAACCTCTTTCCACATGGCGACACGTTCGGCGAAATGGGCTGCATGCTGGTTGTCGTTCTCGGGTTTCCAGAAGTAGGGCTCCAGCGGAGCTTCCAACATCTCCTTGCCGTCGACAATCCATGAGGTAAGTTTGTTGCCGTCGATGTGAATCACGGGGACTGGCTCTTCTGCGAGCAGGGAGCTTTGCGACCGAATTGCAGAGTGCCTGTCCCCGTGATTCACTGCGAAATCATAAGCCTTCAATACAAACTGCTCGTGGGCTACAACAAAGCCTTTCCTGGCCCAAGGCTTGTCTTCCTTCAGGTGGGCGGCTACGTTCAGAAGTACCTCGCCGTCATAGCGCAGGGTGTCATAAGTGATGTCGTACTCATGAGGGTCGGTGAAACAGTCGCGGTTGATAATGTCGATACGGCCGTTATCCTTGCGTACGAACCTCAGGGGCTGATACACATACTGCACTTCGTAGTAATGCGGATGCGGCTTGCGGTCAGGGGCGATGAGGCCGTTGATACAGAACTCACCGTCGTTCGGCTTGTCACCGAAATCACCGCCGTAGGCGAAATAGCCGTCACGCTGCAAACCCTGATCCACCCAGTCCCAGATGGCTGCACCAACGATGCTGGAGTCTGCATAGATCACATCCCAGTACTCCTGCAGATTGCCACAGGAATTACCCATGGCGTGGGAATACTCGCGCATCATAAAGGGCTTGTCGCTGACTTTCTGAGCCTCACGACGCAGGTCATCGGGATAGAGATAGCTGTCGTCCCAGATACAACTATAGCGACGGTCGCTGTCGTAGAAGGGTGGGCGAGTGGTATCCAGTTCGCGAACCTTATTATACATGGCCTCGATGTTCGGCCCTACGCCGCCCTCGTTGCCTAAGCTCCAGAGGATGATGCTCGGGTGGTTGAAATCACGCTTCACCAGCGACTCCGCCCTGTCGACATGGGCCTTCTGGAACGTCAGGTCTTCGCCCATCACGCGGTTGGCATAGCCGTAGCCGTGTGTCTCGTGATTGGCTTCGTCCATCACATAGATACCCCACTTGTCGCAGAGTTCGTAGAGGTATTCGCGGTCGGGATAGTGTGAGGTGCGCAGGAAATTGATGTTGGCCTGCTTCATCAGTCGGATGTCCTGTTCATAGGTGGCATCATCTACGTAGCGGCCCGTCTTGGGATGGTGGTCGTGACGGTTCACGCCGCGCAACTTCACGTTCTTGCCGTTTATCTTGAATACCTCGCCGGCAACTTCCACCTTCTTCACCCCGAAGTGGTATTCGAATTTCTCATTGTTCTTACTATCCTTCATGCCGCATAGTTCCAAGGTAAAGGGATAGAGCCAGGGCTTCTCAGCCGACCACAGGCGCGGGCGGGAAGCATAATGGAAACTGAGGTCCACGGTGATGGTATCGCCGACAGACAATTTCGGAATACGGTGGTTAGTTACATTCCAATGATTTGGATTGACACTGACGCCATAAAGCTCGGGGGTTGCCATCTGCAACTCAACCAACAGGTCCTTAGCCTTTTTCTTACCCGTGTTGCAGATGGATATCTTGGCATCGACAGTGAATTCCGTGTAGTCGGCATTAGGCGTTGCCGTCACCTGATAGTCACAGATATGCACCAATGGCCTTACCCACAGCTGCACGCTGCGGAAGATGCCCGACAGCCGCCACATGTCCTGATCCTCCAGATAACTGCCGT
>JAEEGJ010004581.1_pt1 | contig 46259 bp, 43 predicted proteins | sample 8958761 | NCBI WGS metagenome assembly JAEEGJ01 (sample SAMN16246546, study PRJNA631951) | gut metagenome | biome: gut microbiome; feature: rumen; material: RS-attached | host: Bos | place: Iran: Karaj | collected 2018-10
CTTAGAGCTTCAGACTAGATGAACATCCGAAGGTAACGATTTGAATTTATTTGCATAAATTCATTCTCTCATAACGTAGTTCATTCACTTTTCAGTGAAATCACTTAGACTAAGCAAAAGCCATAATTACCTTAAAGGTTATTATGAATCGTTTACTATTATATCTAGCGGAGGTAATCACAGAGAAAGAGACAATTCCGCATTTTACCTTGAATACGACATCCGGGATGACACTTTTTTCCCAGCGTTGCTCAATATAATCAATAAAAACAAAATGTCCAGCGACAACGGTCATACGATTCATGTAAACGGGTTGCCTGATGGGTATGGAGATGAACTGCATGTAAAATCGCAAGCGGCGAAGCAATCCTAAAATCATCAAACCAGACTAAACTATTTCACAGGAAGCTATATAGGAAATCTACAACCTATTTCGTACTACAGCCATAAAAAGCAGTTATGATTTCACAACGGATAAATCAACTAGGCCAATTTATGATGATGCCGATGAACAGTTTCGGCAAGGGACATGGACCGGACGGCATTTCGGTAAAGACTGCACGGTTATATTTACCGGCAGTCATGTCCTCATCTACTACAACCATCAGCTTACCGATGATACCGGCTATGTAATCATAAACGGTTCTATTCAACCTGATAAACTCCGTAGCAAACCTATCGGGAAAAGAAAGGAGGATAGTTACGAACACTTCAGAGGAATTCCCTTCTTGCGGAAAAAGAACAGTTTCACCTTAACCGGATATATGACAAACAACAATTCCTATTCTACTGTTGATCTGTATAAGCAGACCTCCCACAAATAAGAAGGAATATTTCCGTACAAATGCTGTGCAGTCTTTTTTGGTTATTAGCGGCGACGTCTCTTTTAACTCGTTTCAAAATGATTTAAGATTGAGTCATCGTTTTTTATTGCACCAATTGAACTTAGTAGAGTAATTGTGCATAAATATCACGATTTATTTGTGGTAGAAGACAATGTTATTTCAGATAATATCTATAAAAAATTAATTTTTGTTGAAAACGAAAAAGATGGTTTGTCGATTTTAAACAATCTAAATTATAAAGTTTATTTTTGCGCAATTACTTATGGAACAGAAACACAGCAAAATTCTAATTATCGGTCCCTCATGGATCGGCGATATGGTTATGGCCCAAAGTTTATTTATCAAACTCAAGGAACTCTACCCTGATTCACAGATAACCGTGACCGCCCCAAACTGGAGTCTTCCGTTGCTGCAAAGGATGCCGGAAGTAACCAAAGCTGTTGCAAACACCTTTACACATGGTGAACTGGCTTTAGGGAAAAGACGAAAACTTGGAAAAGAACTGGAACCAGAAAACTACGATCTTTCCATAGTGCTGCCAAATTCCTTCAAATCAGCACTGGTTCCTTTCTTCGCCAACATCAAAAGCCGTCGTGGTCTAAAAGGAGAACAACGCTACATTCTGCTTAACCAGATGTATAAAAATATCAAACAGACTCTGCCGCTTATGGTGCAACGATACGTAGCCTGTGCCTTTAATCCAAATACCTGCAATATTTCAAAACCAGAGGATCTAGGACACATACCGTACCCGAAGCTTACAGTAAATTTGGATAGCATTCCCGATGTATGCCGCAAACTTAATATAGAATACAATACCCATACACTTGGGATCTGTCCCGGCGCTGAGTATGGAGAAGCCAAACGATGGCCGGCTGAATATTATGCCGAAATAATCAAATCATGGATAAAAAGCCGCGGCGTTGCATGTATTTTCGGATCCGGCAAAGATCAGACTACAGCAGACAAAATAGTAACTCATATTCCTGAAGAACTGAGATCGAAATGCTTTATACTGACTGGGAAAACATCTCTAACAGAAGCAATAGATTTACTAGCACACTGTGAAATAGTAGTAACCAACGATTCCGGACTTATGCACGTGACTGCAGCCGTAGGCACGCCATTGATCGCAGTATACGGTTCATCAACCACCGGATACACACCTCCATTGTCACACAAGGCAAAAACTGTTTTTCTGAATCTCGAATGCAGACCTTGTTTCAAACGGGAATGTCCTCTCGGTACAACCGCATGTTTAAGACAGATAACACCGGAAATAGTACTTGAAAAATTGAATGAAGCATTAAACACAGAACTTAAATAATTATGATTTTCAGACTTATATATACTGTGATCGGGTATTTAACATTACCACTGATCATTATTATTTTAAATCTTCCCAAAAAACATAAACCTTCCTACGGTTGGAGATTTCCAGAACTGCTTGGTTTTTTTAAGTTCAGCTGTTCTAAAAATACCAGGATCTGGATCCATTCTGTAAGCGTCGGAGAAACAATAGCTGCCATTCCATTTATTAAAAAGTACCACGAGATGCATCCTGATGTAGAACTGGTTGTAACCACCACCACCACTACCGGAGCTCAACAGCTGAAGAAACTGAATTTTGTCACCCATATTTATGCACCTCTTGATTATCCTCATGCTGTTTATCTTTTTTTGAAAAAAGTTAGACCTAAAGTTCTTTTTATCATGGAGAGAGAACTTTGGCCCAACTGGCTTAATGCATGCCAAAAGCGGCAGATCCCTGTAATTCTCTTAAATGCAAGATTATCCGAACGTTCATGCCAGAAATATCAGAAAATGCCATCTGTATTTTATAATTTGCTCGGTTCCAATTTATCCATGGTTCTCTGTCAGAACAGCAAAGATGAATCCAGATTCCACAGATTGAATGTATTAAACACTAAGGTAACAGGATCAATGAAATACGATCTGGAACTGAATCCTGAACTTTGCAGACAGGGAACAGCCTTAAAAAACGAAATAGGAACCCGCCCGGTATGGATTGCTGCATCAACGCACGAAACCGAGGATGAAATATTTCTGTTGGTCCATAAACGGGTCCTGGACAAAATTCCAAATGCACTGCTGTTTCTTGTTCCCCGCCACCCGGAAAGATTTGACAGTGTAGCCCAAAAAATTAAAAAGGAAAATCTGACCATGGCCAGGCGCAGTACAAAAGAGCCAATAACACCGGAAACTCAAGTTTATCTCGGGGACACGCTGGGAGAACTCATTCTGCTTTACCAGGCCTCTGATGTAGTATTTATCGGAGGAAGTTTAGCAGACATTGGTGGACATAATCCGATTGAAGCTGCAGCCCTTTCGAAACCACTTCTGATAGGACCATACTACTACAATTTTGAAGAGGTAGTACTCAACCTGAACGAAGCAAAAGGACTAGAAATCATCTCGGAAAATGAAAATATATCCCAACGACTCACAGAATTGCTGTTAAGTCCAGATCAGGCAAAAGCTATGGGAAAACAAGCTTTCAATTTTATCGAATCCAATCATGGTGCAATTGACAAAACAATAAAATATATCGATGAAAGTATTGAAATCTAATTTTACATTCTACCGTTTAGATGCAGACAATCCCTGCATAACCTGCGTCTTTATTGAATCAAAAACATCATCGGTATAAAAGAAAGATTCCTTAGCTTCCAAAGCGAGTCTTCGTTCCTTGGCGAAGGATCTCTGCAACCGTTCCAGCATTCTTTCAACACATCCGTTTGGAATAAGCTTACTCTTATCAAAATCGATGATCCAAATTCTGCCTTGATCATCGATAAGCAAATTGTGTATATTCAAATCAGAATGATAAACTCCGTTTTCAGCCAATTGGATAACACTCTTTGCAATTTCGGCAATTTCGTTTGAAGAAAGCGTTCTTTGCTTCAGTATATTGACCAAATTAGAACTGTTCTCAATGTAACTGACCAGGATATCATATTTCGCCCACCATATCCCGGAACGATGGGTTCTTGCAGCAACCGGAACCGGCACATTCATGCCTCGACTCCGCAACAATTCTAGTACAAGGAACTCCTGTAATGATCTAGCTGACTTTTTCCCCTGATAGAAAAAGCTATCCTTTGAAAAGTTCGCAATAAAACCGCCGCGCATATAATGACGCAACACATATTTCCTTTTATTACCAACAAAATAGGTAACCCCTCTTCCCTTTGCCGTTCCGAAAATTAAATTCTTATTTGCCCAATAGTAGGAATCAAACATATTTGGTTCAAATTCAGGACAATAATCATTATTGACCAAAAATATGTCTCTGGTTAATTTTATTTTTTTTGTTTCACTCATAAACAATTCCAAAGGTGATCTAGAAAATAACAATCCTTTGCGATAGACTAGGACCGTATTATAGTCTTTTTTGAGGTAAACAGCAGTGTCAAACATAACAGTTCCGCAATCTATATGCATCATTCGTCTTTCTGCTATTGGGGACTGTATCAATGTTATTCCGCTGGTACAACTTATTCAGAAAACCTATCCTCAGGTAAAAATAACCTGGATCACAGAAAAAATTGAAGCGGATCTGCTTAATTTTATGTCTAGCATTGACTTTATTACCTATAACAAGAAGAAAGGCTTGAAAGAACTTCAAAGATTAAAGAAAATCCTTAAAACCAGGCATTTTGATTATCTTTTGCACCTGCAGTCGGCCATCAAAGCAAGCATCATTGCACATTTCGTCAAGGCTGAAACTAAAATAGGATTCTGCAAAGAACGCTCCAAAGATCTGCAATGGATGTTCATAAACAAGAAAATACCGTCTCCACGTGGCAGTCATGTTGTTGATGGTTTTATGGAATTTGCATATGCAATAGGATGTCCAAGAGAGGTTCCTGTCTGGAATATTACCACAGATCAGACAGCTCTCGATAAATTCAAAAAGATAATATCGCTTAACCGCCCGCTGTGTCTGATAAACCCATGTACCAGCAAAGAATCCAAAAACTGGACAATTGAAGGATATATTGAGATTTGCAACTACATGATCGATAAAGGATTCAATGTATATCTGATTGGAGGAAACAGTAAAACAGAACAAATCTACAACCATGAAATCATTAACGCAGCCAGAAACGGCGTTGATTCTCTGATTGGTAAAACAACTATCAACGAACTGCTTGCAGTAATAAGTATGGCCAGCATAGTTATTTCGGCCGATACCGCGGCGGTTCATATGGCAAATGCACTTAATATACCCGTAGTAGGACTTTATGCGACTCACAATCCAGAAAGAGTCGGTCCTTACAATCAACCCCAGAATGCAGTAAGTGTATATGAAACATGCGTTGAAAAAGAATATGGAAAACCTTCTTCGATGCTTCCATGGAGGACCAGAGTTCATAATCCCGAAGCAATGAAACTTATCACACCAAGTATGGTACAATCTGCTGTTGATAAAGTTTGTAAAGATTGGAACCTATGATAAAAGAAACAAAGACACTTGACGTTGTCGGGCTACATTGTCCGGAACCTTTAATGCTCACTAGAAAAACAATGAGAGAACTGAAGGTCGGAGATATTCTTCTTGTTAAAGGGGATGACTTTTCTACAACCAACGATCTGCCAAAGCTGTGCCAAAATCTGGGTTATACCATTCTTGAAAGCAATGTTACAGAAAAGCCATACTACTTCTATATACAGAAATAGGAATTACAATCATGCTGACCGCCGTTTTTCCAGGAACTTTTGATCCAATTACCATAGGGCATACAGACTTAATTCACAGAGCATCTAGACTCTGTGACAAACTGATTATCGCAATAGCAGAAAGTTCTAGTAAAAGGACATTATTTACTCTAGATGAAAGAATCGAACTTACCGGAAAAGTTTTGGCCGATCGACCTAATATCACAGTGGTTGGCTACAATAATCTAACGATTGATTTTCTCAAAGAAAATAACATCAACGTTATGATCAGAGGTTTAAGAAACAGCATCGATTACGAGTATGAGAAGCAACTGGCAAACGCATACCTTTCTCAGCTTCCAAACTTGGAAATTATATTTTTAAATACCAAACTTCAGTATTCCTTTATTTCCTCATCAATTGTAAAAGATATCGCCATCCACGGCGGAAGTATAAACCAATACGTAAGCCCACTAGTGGAAGAAGCCGTCAAAAACAAGATCCGCAGGTATAAATAACTACTTTTGACAATTCGGGCAATAGTAAGTTGAACGCTGGCCCTGGACTATGTGTATAATTTCACTACCGCAACACGGACAAGGTTCACCGGATTTTCCATATACCTTCAGTTTCTGAACAAAATAACCCGGCTTACCGTCAACCTGAGAAAAATCGCGAATTGTAGTTCCGCCCTGTTCAATAGAACTCTGCAGAGTAAGTTTAATCTGCTCCACGAGCAGTTCACATTCATTCTCAGTAACAGAATCAGCCCTCCGGCATGGGCTTATATTGCATGAAAATAAAATTTCACTAGCATAAATATTCCCTATTCCAACTACAATTTCGTTATTCATCAAAGTTTGCTTTAAATTGGTTTTGCGCTTGCGAAGCTCTTTTAATAAATAAACCGGATTCAAATCATCTGTTAAGGGTTCTACTCCAAGTCTGCTCAAGAAAGGCAGTTCAAGCGGATCTCCTGAGGTCCACACTATGGCGCCAAATCTTCTTGGATCGTTGTATCTAAGACTCATACCATTATCAAGTATCATTTCATAATGATCATGTTTAACCAATGGCTGGGATACCTGAATCACTTTCAAATGACCGGTCATTCCCAAATGAATAACAAAAGAGCCACCACCATCAGTTGATACAATAATGTACTTGGCCCTTCTGTAGAGACCGGTAATTTTGTGGTTCTCTACATTTTTTAAATCTTCAGTTATCTTGAAACGTAAATTAGCATTGTAAACATTAACACGTTTTACAGTTCGTTCTTGCAACAGCGGCATTAAGCCGGTTTTGGTAACTTCAACCTCTGGTAACTCAGGCACAGTATATCCCCGAAAATCTCAACTCACATACACCTATTTTATTATAAAAAAAACACAGTACAAATAAATGCACTGTGTTCATGATCTGTACCTTTCATTTGTAAACCACCACTCAATAACAGAAGGGTCTCTGTCTTAGTGATTATACAAACTACTTTATTTTACCTTCTTTGTAGATAACGTGCTTACGAGCTACAGGATCAAATTTCTTGATTTCCATCTTCTCTGTCATAGTACGTTTATTTTTGGTAGTGGTGTAAAAATGACCAGTACCTGCAGAAGAATTTAAACGAATCTTTTCACGACCTGTCTTTGCCATTTTTTAAACTCCTAAATTTTTTCACCATTAGCGCGCATATCAGCTAAAACAGCATCAATACCCCTTTTATCAATAACACGCATTGCCTTAGAAGTAACTCTCAATCTTACAAAACGACCTTCGCTTTCAACCCAGAAACGGTGAAATTGAATATTAGGCAAGAAACGACGACGAGTTGCATTCTTAGCGTGTGAACGATTGTTACCAACTGCAGGACGCTTTCCAGTAACTTGACAAACCTTAGACATATTAACCTCTAAATAAACTATAACGACCACTAAAACCAGTTCTAATGATCAATGATCAAACATTTTATTTATATAAACAGTAACACCGATAAACAAACACGTTTGTTACATCTAAGCCAACTTTGCATCTAAATCAGCTCTTACTAGCAAAATGTCGATACATTCATAATATAAACTTTTCTTCTGCCATACTAGCATGTACTTTAACAACACTTAGCTTTAGGCAATTATACACGCGCAGGATTATATCACAAAGAAAAAAAAACAAAAGAACTGATTTTTTTTCAAAATTAATGTTTTTTTACGCAAAAAAGACTGATCAACAACTGATCACATCATTCCAACCTCACTCCGAGGGCAATTTCAAAAAGGATCTCATTACTAAAAGGATCTCATTACTATATAATAACTCTGTTCTGTCGTCTCATATAATTGTTATAACAGAACCAATAAGATGCGAGTTCAGGAATACGAATATGTTAAAAAACAAAAAAATCCTTCTAGGAGTAACTGGTGGTATTGCAGCCTATAAGAGTTGTGAACTGATAAGATTGTATCAGAAACAAGGGGCAGACGTTAAAGTCATCATGTCCGAGGCCGCCACAAAATTTGTTGCCCCTCTGACTTTTGCTGCACTGTCTCATCACGAAGTCGAAATCACCATGTTTGATGACTCCATAAAACACATTGAACTTGCACAATGGGCTGATATTCTAGTAATTGCCCCCGCAACAGCTAATACTATAGCTAAAATAGCCTGCGGAATTGCAGACAATCTTCTAACAAACATAATTTTGGCGGCAACATGCCCCAAACTGGTGGCACCTGCAATGAATGTTAATATGTATGAAAACGCCGCAACAAGGAAAAATATACATAAATTAGTGCAACTTGGCATTCAAACCATCGGACCTGACTCAGGTTATCAGGCTTGCGGAGATATGGGAAAAGGGCGACTAGCAGCCCTGGATCAAATACTAGACGCAACAGTTAAAATACTCAAAAAATCAAACAACAGAAAAATAGTCATAACAGCTGGACCTACACAAGAACCTCTAGATCCTGTCAGATTTATTACCAATCACAGTTCAGGTAAAATGGGATATGCACTGGCACAGGCAGCCGCTGAAAAAGGGTATACAGTCAAGCTGGTATCAGGACCAACAAACATTCCGGTACCGTCGGCAGTTGAAATAATCAAAGTTAAAACGGCATCAGATATGCTCAACGCCGTACTCCATGAAATTGAAGATTCTGATATTTTTATAGGATGTGCGGCTGTTGCAGATTTCCGGTCCAAAGTAATAAGCAGAAATAAAATCAAAAAAACAGATGATACAGAATCTCTTATTCTAGAACTTGTCAAAAATCCTGACATTATAAAGGAAGTAGCCAATCTTCATAAAACTTTCACCGTTGGCTTTGCAGCAGAAACCACCAATGTGGTTGAATATGCAAAATCAAAACTAGTCAAAAAAGATTTGGATTTAATTATTGCTAACGATGTATCTGATTCAAGCATCGGGTTTAATAGCGATCAAAATAGGGTATCACTTGTTTTCAAAGATTTATCAACAGAGGATTTGCCATTGATGAACAAACAGGATTTGGCAAGAGTTCTGATCGATAAGATTGAATCTCAGTTAGGAAAAAAAAGATGAAACAAGATATTAAAATGAAAATTCTCGATCCGCGCATCGGTTCTGATTTCCCTCTTCCTTCACACGCATCAAGCGGCTCTGCCGGTGTTGATCTAAGAGCAATGATTCCTGAAGCTTTGGTTGTTAAACCCAATCAGACTGTTTTAATACCAACAGGGATCTCAATATTTATAGACAACCCAGATTTATGTGCGACCATTCTGCCTCGTTCCGGACTCGGTCATAAACACGGCATCGTACTAGGAAATTTGGTAGGACTTATTGATTCTGACTACCAGGGCCCGCTTATGGTGTCCATGTGGAACCGCAGTACTGACGAATTTACAGTCAATGTAGGTGATCGAATAGCACAACTGGTATTTTTACCTGTGGTTCATGCAAATTTCACAATTGTTGACAGTTTTGAAAAAAGTGAAAGGGGCGAAGGCGGTTTCGGACATACCGGAACAAATTAACCGGTATAACTCATTTTTCCGGTTCCCCCTAACTGTTACAGCCGGGGGGATTTGGATGTTGGGAACATCTTAGGATTGGTCCTGACATGGATTTAATTTAGCATAGTTCCTTATATCCCAAGTCTACAGAAAATGCAGAGAATTTCTGATAACTGGTAGGTAATCATCTTTCATACGCTGATCATGGGAATAGTTTTCCACGACTTTTATAATCCATTCCTTATTGAGTTTTTTCTTTAATTTCTCAACAATTTCAGCATATGTAAAACGATCTTGGAAGTTTCCGTCTAGATGAAACAAACCGCACCATTTTTCGTTAATACATTTCATGATTACCATCGCAGAGTCTTCAATGAAGCTACACGCAGGATACCATTCATCAGAACACTCAACAAAACCATTTTCCCGCTGCTGTTTCTCCAGAAAAGCCACCATGTTGTTGCCGGAATTAAGTTCAGCAATCTGCCATCCTAGCCGTATAATACAGGCACGCATATTATTATTGCGAACAGCCTCCTCACACTTCTTTTTGTACAATCCGTAATTTTCAACACTGTCTGCGGGATCAAAAATACCGTATGGTCCATTCCTATGATCGGAAAATACCATTACCGAACTTGTGAAAACAAAGGGGATATTTTGAACGTAGGCAAAATGAGCCAAAGCACCACACCAATTTTCTGATCCCGTGGCACAGTGAACAATCGCATCAAGATTCATACGGGACAAAAACAGATTGGATTCTTCAAGATTATCCGGATTAACTAGATTTCGCGGCCACGGTAAAACCTGATATCCTTGCTGTTCAGCAACATTTTTCACATATGGAGCAACCGTTCCGTGTAAACCTGTGATTAGTATTCTTCGTCTGCCCACTTTGCCATCCCCTTTAAAAATATCTAGATCCCGTACTGTTCACGATACCTGGACACTTGCTCTAAATGCTGACTCAAAGTTGGTACCTGTTCAAGGTAGTTGATAAGATCTCCCAATGTTATAATGGAAATCACCTTTATATTGTAGTCACGCTCAATCTCTTGAATCGCAGACATATCAGAACGTCCTTTTTCCTGTCTGTCCAAAGCAACTACAACGCCTGCAAGTGTGGCTCCGTGTTGCTGAATTATAGACATTGACTCTCTTATTGCTGTACCTGCGGTTATCACATCATCAACGAGCATAACTCTCCCTTGTAGCGGGCTCCCTATCAGATTACCGCCTTCCCCGTGATCCTTTGCCTCTTTTCGATTGCAGCACCACGGAATATCCTTGTGGTAAACCTCATACAATTGAGTTACAGTTGCGGAAGCAATAGGAATTCCCTTGTACGCAGGACCGAAAATCAAGTCGTACTCAACATTTGAATCAATTAATGCCTCTGCATAGAATTTTCCCAGTTCTGCCAAATCTTTTCCAGAATTAAATAATCCGGCATTAAAGAAATATGGACTTTTTCGCCCTGATTTCAACGTAAAATCTCCAAATTTCAAAACATTCTTAGACAAAGCCAATTCTATGAATTTTTTCTTGTAATCTTTCATCTTATTCGCTACCTGATTGTTGAACTCAAACTACCAAAAACTCTAAAGATTATAACAAAAAAGAACGTAATTCTGATTCTAACAATTTGAAATATTTCACACATAGTTTTTTGACTCTTCATAGGTATTTCTCTCTGTAATATCGAGACTGGCCACAGAATCCCAAATAAACTCATTATGTACTTAACCCCAGTATTAATCATATATAAGCAACCGGTCATAAAGCCATCCGCACGGTTAAAACCATGGGTTTTCACACCAGCTTGGGTTATAATTGTAGCAATAAATATTTTAGAGTTAGGGATTGATTATGATTAGTAGTATGACAGGATTCGCAAGCTATGAGTATAAAAACGAATTCGGTTCTTTTGTCTGGGAAATACGCTCTGTTAACCAAAGATTTCTAGAACAGTATTTTAAACTTCCGGATGAATTAAGAAGCATAGAGGGTGATGCAAGAGAAATTCTCAAGCATGAACTTGAACGAGGAAAAGTCGAATGCACATTAAAATTCTATCCGAATATAGATAACAACAACATCCATTTCAACGAAAAGCTAGCAAAGCAGCTGGTTGCTAACGCAGAACTGGTTAATTCATTCCTAAACGACAAATCAAATTCAAGTTTCAATCCTATAGATATTCTTGCCTGGCCGGGTGTTATCGACAGTGGCAGTGCAGATGACGATCAAGTAAAAAACAGCGCATTAGAAGGATTTAAACAGGCCATTGCAAAGCTCAAGGATGCTCGTGTACGTGAAGGTGAAAAATTATCGACAATTCTGCTAGATAAATTAAACAAAATAGAACAAGAGGTAGCAAAAGTAACAGAACACATGCCAGATATACTTAAATGGCAGAAGGATAAAATCGAAACAGCATTCAAGGACTTGAACGTAACGCTTGATCCGGCAAGATTGGAGCAGGAAATAATACTCATCGCTCAAAGAATTGATGTTGCAGAAGAACTGGATCGACTCAGATCTCATGTTACAGAAACCAACGCCATTCTGAACAAGGGTGGGGCCTGTGGAAGAAGGCTGGATTTCATGATGCAGGAATTCAACAGGGAATCAAATACTCTTGCTTCCAAATCAATTAACACGGAAATTACCAATTCCGCAATAGAACTTAAAGTACTCATTGAACAGATGAGAGAACAGATTCAGAATATAGAATAGGAACGGACATGAATTACTTTGCGAACTTATTTATTATTTCCTCTCCGAGCGGTGCCGGAAAATCAACACTGCTCAACAAACTGTTTTCTGCAAACCTTCATCCGATGAAGTTTTCCATATCCCACACCACTCGTGATATGAGGCCCGGAGAAATAGACGGAGTTCACTACCATTTTGTGACTAAAGAAAAATTCAGGGAAATGATTGACGGCAAATGTTTCTTCGAATGGGCTCAAGTTTTTGATAACTATTATGGAACTTCTCGCGTTAACATTGAGGAATATCTGAAAAACGGTACGGATGTATTCCTTGATATAGACTGGCAGGGAGCCCGCCAAATCCGCAAACAGTTTCCTGCTGTACGAACAATTTTTATATTGCCACCAAGCCTTGATGTTTTGCGAAACCGTCTTGTAAAAAGAGGCCAGGATTCAGATCAGGTCATCAATTCAAGAATGGACAAGGCAAAAAATGAAATTATTCATTATGATGAATATGACTACACAATAATAAATGATGATCTAGAAACAGCATTTGAACAATTAAAGAACATCGTACTGGCAGAACGTCAGAAAACAGCAAATCAAATGGTTAAAAACGCCGAGCTTCTGAAAAATCTAACAAAATGATAGAAGTCGACTGAGTGACTGTTAAGAAATCAAACATTTGGCTGAGGAGGATTACTCTACCTCCTCTATTTTGGTATTCCATCCAATATAGGTCTGAACTGCCGCCTCAGATGTCAGTTCCGAAGCTCTTAAATAGTGTTCAGCAAGCCATCCTTTTGGAAGTCCAACAATCAATTCATCGTTAGAAACACTAAAACTTACAGAAGGAACCGTTCCTTCCGTTCTTCTGATACATAATATAATGGCGAACCTTAAGATACGTGCAAAACAACATGCCTCTTTTTCAGAAACGGCGTGCTGTTTTTTCAAAACATCAAGCTTAAATTCATTTTTCTGATTAAACAGCAAAGCACTTAACAGCTGTTTCTGGGCAACAGAAAATCCAGGCATGTCAACATTATCTACAATGTATGCAGCATGTTGCGGGGCTTTTTTGTATTCAATACACAGCCCCAACTCATAAAGGCACGCAGCAGACTCAAGAATTGGACGGTAACGTTCATCAAGTCCCCAAACCTCTTTCAACTGTTCAAATATTTTAATGCATGTCTGCCGGACTCTGTTACCCTGTTCAGCATCAAGCTGATAACGGGAAATCATACTATTGACTGTTCGTTCCTGCGCATCACCGCAGCCGAATCTGGACTCATCTGAAACGATTGATATCATTCCATATATCAACCCTTCTCTCAAAGCACCTCCGGCCAATGTCATTTCTTTAACTCCGAATACTTCAAACAAAGCAATTAAAATAGACAAACCAGATGCAAAAACAGTCAATCGTTCGGGAAGCAAACCTTCAAGAGACAGATTATCAATTGAACCGCACGCAATGGACTGTTCCTTGAGAGTATTGAGTTTTTCAAGAGTTATTCTTTCTGAAGTTCCCTGTGCAAGCATTATTTCCTGTAGTGCCTGCACGGTTCCTGAAGCGCCAACACAAGAACTCCAACCTACACAGAGATATTCATGAACAATTGTACGAAAAACCTCTTTAGCTCCAGCTATTGCATTGTTAAAATTTACACTGTTTAATTTACCATCGGAGAAGTATTTATCAAGCCAGGTCACGCAACCCAAAGGAAGGCTGTTCAATATCTGAGCGTCAAAATTTTCTCCAAGTACGACTTCGGTACTTGCTCCACCAACATCAATCACTAGACGATGACCTATGCCGCTCGAAGTCCATGACACCCCCTGGTAAATAGTTCTTGCCTCTTCAAGACCGGATATCACTTCTATTTTGTGTCCAAGGATCTCTTCAGCGATTCTTACAAACGTATCTACATTTTTTGCATAACGGAGTGTTGCAGTTCCAACAATCCGGATATTCTCATCAGGAATATCCTCCAATTGTTCAGCAAAAAGTTTCAAACAATCCCATCCACGTTCCATGGATGCGCGATCTAATACCAAATTATGATCCAACCCGGATGCAAGTCGAACCTTTCTTTTTAATTTAGCAACTATTCGAATAGCTCCTTGAATATGCCTGACCACAAGCATATGAAAACTATTGGAACCTAAATCAATCGCAGCGAATAAAGGGGATTGTGCCATATAAACTCTTTCTACAGTCTGACAAGTTACACTCTAAAATTATAACAACAATTACAATATTGAATCTCAATTTTTAATCAAAAAAACACATTTATGAAAAAATGATCAAAAATGGATAATGACGGTATTGTCTAAATTGAAATTTACACCTTATTTGTTCAACAAACAAACAAAAAAAGAGACAAAATTCAGAAAATAACATTGCATATTGAATTTTAATTCCATATATATATGATATGAATATATGAACAGTGGATTCACAATAGAAAAGGTTGGGTATTATGAGCGATTTATTCCTTGATGTAACTGATGAAACTTTTGAACAGGAAGTACTTAAATCAGACAAAACTGTTTTAGTTGATATTTGGGCACCTTGGTGTGGTCCTTGCAGAGCTTTAGGCAAAATTCTAGAAGAAGTTGCACAAAACTATAACAAAGCTAAATTCTGCAAACTCAACGTAGATCAGAACGAAATTATTCCTTCACAATACCATGTTACCAATATCCCTTTGCTACTGATTTTTAAAGACGGACAACTTGTAGCCAAAAGCCTTGGAGCAATATCCAAAAACAAGGTAATAGAACTTCTAGAGGCAAATTTATAACGTTCTACAACATCATGTAAAAAATGTATTAAATTGTAATTAGAGACCTTTCGCGTCTGCACGTAAGGTCTTTCGGTTGGAATGGTTCATTTGACACCGAAAGATCAAAATAAACAAACTCTCACTGCCTCCTTTTTATTACATCGGTGCTCTGCACAAATTAAAAGTTGGGGATCATGCAGTAGGTGTACATTGATATCTAACAAGCTCAAAAAATTAAGTTTATTTTTTGATTAAGAATATATATAATCTACCAAACATTGAAGTGGTAAATTTGCGCAAATCAAGTATAAATGGAGTAGAAGATGGCTCGTATTACTGTAGAAGATGCAGTTCAAAAAGTTGGCAACCGTTTTGATTTAGTTCTACTGGCAGCACGCCGTGCACGACAGATTGCTATCGACGGTAAAAAACCGTTAGTTGATGAAGAAAATGACAAACCAACAGTTATTGCATTAAGAGAAATCGAAGAAGATCTGATCTCAAAGGAAACATTGGACCGTTTGGAACATCAATCTCCAGATTTAGCTTCTCCACTCAGTAACATTGATGCTTTAGACAATGAAAACGTCGAATCATCTGACGAAACCACTGATAATAAGGACGAAGATGATTTTGATGATGAAGACGAAAATGAAGAAGTTGCTGAGGATAAAGAAGCAGAGGCTGAAGAATAATCGCATAACCGTTAGTCCGCTCTTGCAACTTGCATAACAAACCCGAGATGATCAGAATATCTAGAAACTCTTTTTGGTGGCAGCAGTAGATCAGAACAATATAGAAGACTCAACAGTTTATCCGTTATTGCATGAAGAAAGAGAGCCTTAATACAAATTAAGGCTCTCTTTCTTTATATTGCTCAAAAGTAAAACAAATATGAATATGTCACTTAGTCTGCTTTCTAATCGCATTTAAAAAACCTCGATAAAAACCCTCTCTGGTACTGTCATCGATAGCTTTGAATTCTTCTTTGCTTACAAACGAAATAACTTCTTTGGTGTATGCCTCATCTCCAAGAACTGCAACCCATTTTGGATTATACATACGGTCCGAAATTTTATCATATTCTATAACACGTTCCATTATTTCCGTCAATTCAGCTATATGCTCCTTTGCATATCTGCCAATTTTTAATCCGTAATAGCGGTTCAATTCATTTAAACCGTTGGAAACGGTAGGATCCAAAGATTTATTTGCATCAGATCTTGCACGCAGTTGAGCAGTATAATACCAGAACATAGCGGCTCTCGGTTCATTCATCTCCATCACCTGATCAGCCAATGCAAACAGCACCGGAGGAATAAAGTCATTAGGATGACTGAGAACAGAGTTAATTGCATCATTGTTGTTTGATTTTATTGAATTAATCAACGATTCACTCTGACCAATTCCTAAAGCCAAGAACTCTCCGCGATAAGATCCTGTCACCCGATCTGTAGAATTTACAATCTCCGACTTGGCATAATTCTGCTCGTTCGTTGGTTGTGAAACAACGGTCTTGTGTGATTCAACCACACAACCGCTCAACAACACTGTCAGAGAAAGAACACAACACAAAAAACTATTTTTCATCATTTTAAAACTTCAATCGTAGCTCAATTCCACCATCTACAACGAGAGCTTTTTCAATAACTACCCAATCAGCTAGGCACCGTTCAAAAAGCTTATATTTTTTGAGAATGGATCGTGCTATAAAATCCTTAAAATCCACAGTAACAACATCTGCACCATATATGAATTTAATTCCATTTGGCAGACTCTTGTTAAGCATATTATCTAGAGCTTTATTGATCACATTCATGGTCAGCTGCGAAAAAATTTTACTTATACTTCCATCACTCAGAACCTGCTTATTATTAATACAGAAAACTAAAATTGACTTCTGATTATTATGGGAACACTCAACAATCTCACCTTTTATCAGAAACCTACCCATCTGGTGAGAAACCATAAAATCAACATTACCACTGTCATAACAGTTAACATCTATTGATTTTAAAACAGATGAGTTTGCTGATACCTGTGTAAGCATACTGTTGATAAAGGCTTCGGATATGAACAGTCTTCCATTCAATATCTCAGGAAGTGCATTAATTGTCCAAAGGTTATACAACGGAGCAACCAGCGGTCTTAAATCTTCATTTACGACAATGTCCTTATTTTCCAATATAAAATCAGCTACAGTATTAATAAAGCTGATAGATTCACTGGTTTTCTCGGTATAAAACAATTTGCATAAATCAATAATCTGCTGATTATCCATATAAAACCTTTCTCTCGACCTTTATATATAACATTCCAAAAACATGAATCATATAAAACAAATTTGCCGTGCGTTATTCTATCATAAAGTATATTATATTTTTTCACAAAATCTTGAGTATAGGATCAAATTGAGCACAAATGGAAATAAAAATTCAAGGAAACGATAGTGAAACTATTATTTCTCTGTCGGGAAGGCTAGATACCCTTACATCACCACAGTTAAACGAAGTTTTAACCAGAAAAATCGCCGATAATGATGATACATCATCTCTCATATTAGATCTGAAGGATATGGACTACATATCAAGCGCAGGCCTACGACTTTTGCTACAACTGCATAAAAAAATGGAAAGCAGGAACGGAACTTTTACAATAAGAAATGTTCAGGCTGAAGTAAAAGACATTTTTAATATTACAGGATTAGGATCCATTCTTAACATTGAAAGTTAATTTTAAGAAACCCATTATAAAATTTCCGGCATTTTCTGCCATCAGATATAAAATTCTCAGTGCGGTAATAGTATTCACCGTCATTTTGGGAATTGCTTTCATGATCGTAATGAGTGATACATATAAACACTACCACAAATTACAACTTACTGAATGCTTTTCCATAGTAAAAGAAGAGATCAATAAAATTGAAAACGCAATTCTCACACTTGATACCAATGTACAGGCATTGGCCCTATCTGGACGAATTGTTGCAAAATTGGATTCACACTCACAGAAAGCTATTGCAGAGAAAACGATATTTGACACAGTACAGAACAACGAAATTACCGCTGGTGCCGGCTTGTGGTTTAACGATTCAGGAAATAACTATTATGCACACCGCTACGTGTATGACATTCTTATCGATGATTCCAAGTACAATTTCAGGAACCAAAGCTGGTACAAAGAACTCTCTCAGGAACTGTCAGCATCACAGAATCATCCCAATGATGTAGCATGGAGTGCCCCATACTATGACGAACATGCCAATAGGGCTCTCATGGTAACAATCGGAGCAAGCATATTCGACAATAACAACTCACACCCAGTTGGATTGGCCACCATTGACTGGAAACTTGACGACATTGCCAAACAGATATCAAATATAAAAATCGTAAAAGGCAGTTTCTCTATCCTGATCGATTTAAAACACGATATTCTTTTGGCATCTACCGCACCTAATGATGCCGATATCGGTCTCAGCATAAAGGAAACCTTAAATTCAAGCAGTCTAGAGCTTATTTCCAGCACTCAGGCAATTATCGAGACACAAATAAATAATAAGAAATTCTTCTCGTTCACCACTAGATTCGCCAACGATCTTGCCCTCTTTGTATTTGTACCAGAAAGGATCCTGCTTAAGGAAATACGCAGAGTAACCATGATTTCTGTTTTAGTTCTGTTGATTGCTGCTCTTATAGCAGCCATAGGAATATGGAAACTGCTGGATAATGTAATCAATACACCAATAGAAATACTGTCCAAAGCTGCCAACGAATTAAAAAAAGGCAATCTCAATGTTAATCTGAACTATCAGTTTAATGACGAATTTCAACAGTTATCCGACTCATTTTCCAGTATGGTTAAAAATATTAAAGAACATATATCAAAACTAAATGACATCAATGCAGAAAGACACCGAATGGAAACAGAATTAAACATAGCATATAAAATACAGAAATCCATGCTTCCTTCTGTTTTTCCTCCTTTCCCGCATCGTTCCGATATAAATATCCGAGGAATTATGAAGCCGGCAAAAAATGTAAGTGGAGACTTTTACGACTTTTTTTTCTGCGATCAAACACACCTTGCTTTTGTTATTGCCGATGTCTCAGACAAAGGCGTTCCTGCAGCCCTGTTTATGGTTAAAGCAAAAACAATCATTCATACCACAGCGCTTGCAAACAAGGAGCCGGGAACAATTTTCACCATAGTTAACAACCTGCTCTGCGAACAAAATGACAACTGCATGTTCGTAACAGCTGTTTTCGGCATTCTCAACACCAAGACCGGAGAACTGTTATGTTCAAATGCAGGACATGATCCATTCTATATTCTGACTAGTAACAGCAACATCCGAAAAATAACCATGCCGCCAGGACTGCCATTGGGGGTAAAACAGGATATAACCTATGAAACATCAAAATTCACGCTTATCAAAAACAGTACGTTATTCCTATTTACAGACGGAGTAACCGATGCGGTTAATGTGGATAACGAGTTGTTCGGAATAAAAAGACTTGAACAGATTTTGAAAAAGAATCAGGAACATCTGCCGAATTCACTGAAAAAGTTTCTAAGCAACATGACACTTGAACTTAAAGACTATACCAAGAAAACAACACAAGCTGATGACATAACGATGTTATTACTGTCATATTTCGGTGCTCCTGCACCTATCATATACACCCATACATACATGGCGGAACTTGAGAACCTCGAACCTTTCATGAAAAAATTGAAAGAACTGCTCGATGAAGGTCAATTTTCCACTAAACAAAAGAATCTTTTCTGTGTAGGGGCCGAGGAATTATTTGTTAATATAATCAATTATTCCTATCCTCAAAAAGATGAAAAATCCACAATATTCGTTAACATAACACTGTTGCAAAACCCTAATAACCTTAAACTACAGATTAAAGACAACGGACTTCCGTTTAATATTATTGAACATGCAGATCCTGATATTACACAGGAAGCAAAAGACAGACCTATCGGAGGATTGGGAATATTCCTCTCTAAAAGAAGCTGCAACAACATCAAATACCAGAGAAAGGATAATGAAAACATAGTCACAATGAGTCTGGAAGATGATTTTGACTCAGATTAAATCTCTAGTATAGATAGCAAAAAAAGATTAACTAAATACATTCATGCTCAAGTATAATTATAGGCAGTACAGACATAAGTCGAGGTCAGCATACTGTGTTTTCAAGGAATGGAAATTTATTAATTAAAAAGTTCAACAGCTTTTTCCTACCAACCATTTTAATGTCATTATCTTCTTCCTTGAGCGTGGTTGCAGATGGTATTATAGTGGGAAATATGGTTGGGGCAGATGCGCTTGCTGCCGTAAATCTCGGTATGCCGCTAATTCAGATATTCGCCGCCATATTCGTTTTCTTTGGGCTAGGCGGTTCTGTGCTGTCTGCCTGGTACATGGGGCAACACAATCAAAATCTTACAAACAGTGTATATACATTCACGTGCATATGCATGGTTTCGATCGGACTGATACTTACTTATGTCGGATGTTTTGAGGCCGACAGCGTGGCAAAAGCTCTGTGCATGGGTAATGAAACCTTATTAAGCGACACCAGAAAATACATACAGCCTCTGCTGATCGGAGCGATGCCTATCATTTTCATACCAGGAATTGCATACTTCATCAGAACTGACGCTCATGCTAGATTAGCCTCAGTACTGATGATCTCCTGCAACTTATTCAACATAATCTATGATGTTGTATTCATCAAACTGACAGGTTCGGTATACGGCGCAGGTTTGGCGACTATAGCAGCCAATGTTAGTTCATTTATCTTTGTTATTATCTACTACAGTTCAAAACTCAGGACTTTCAAATTCAGGTTCAACATAGATGAAATAAAGGAAATTTTTATACCTACGTTCAAAGCAGGAACTCCCGGCGGGATTACAGTCGGGCTTATTTTCCTCAAGTTGGTCTGCCTTAATTCCTTGGTTCTTGAATACGCGGGAAGAGAGGGCATGGTTGCTTTTTCCGTATGTCTTTCCTGTCTATCGCTTGCTTCAATGTTCATTTCCGGCGCAGCGCAAACGATGATGCCAATCACAGGGGTACTTGCCGGTTCTGGTGACAGCCAGGGAATAAGATTTGTCTTCAAAAGAACTTTGGCTGTTCTCGGGATATCAATTATTGTTCTTATTGTCTTTTTAATATTGTTTGCACCGGGAATCTGTGCATTGTTCGGGCTCCAAACAGAACAAGACCTGATTTTCGGATCTCATGCTTTACGTATATATGCTCCAAGTCTTCTAGGTGATGCTTTTGTTCTTCTGATCGTCTACTATGCCCAAAGCATAAGAAAAAACAAAATCGCCATCATTGCATCAACGCTTCAGAATTTCGTGGCAATCGTTGCCTGGGCATATATCCTTGCAAAAATCTTCGATGTTGAAGGTATTTGGTATTCATTTGCACTAGCGGGCTTAACCTCAACCCTGGCGATTATATCAATGACAAGAAAAATTGAACAGTCATCTCTAGGTAAAGTTTCGGGACTGCTAATGCTGCCGATCAGCGATCCTAATGAGCCGACATATGACGTAACAATTAACAATTCAATCACAGAAACAGTTAATTTATCTAAAGAAATATTCATATTCCTTGTTTCAAACGGAGCTGATGCTCTTGTGGCAAACAGAGCTTCCCTCGCTGTAGAAGAAATGGTTGTAAATACCATCAAACATGGTACAACAAAAGGCAATAAAAAAAGCACCATTGATGTATGTGTAAAACTAACCCAAAACAAAATCATTATATCCCAAAGAGATGACGGCAGACCTTTCAGTCCTTTAGAATACGTAGCACCGGACGTAGATCCGATAGAATATAGAATCAAAGGACTCACCATAGTCAAATCAATATCCGAGAGAATCGAATACAGCTATGTTACAGGTTTTAATACTAGTACTATCGAAATTCCACGATGAATCCTCTTATCTTCATTCTCTTGCAAAAAAACTTTTTGGAAAAACTTCAAATTTAATTTGATTAAAAGGTAAAAAAATTATCAAAAAACAGATAATGAGTGATAAAATTTCTAAAAATGAGGATCTCTCATCAGAGAATTAAACTTACAATAATTAAAAAAAACATATAAAAGCATAACAAACTGTTTTTTATTAAATAATTGTAAACTATTGTTTTAATTAATAAGGATAAAACCGATGTACCAAATTTTATTAGCTTGCGGCGGTGACGGTTCAGAACACTCAATCTCACTAACCAGTGCAAAATACCTTGAATCAAAACTTAATGAAATCAATGATATTGCAGTACACAAGGTAATTTTGCATAGAAATTTTTGGGAAACAGAAAATAACGAACAATGCTTTCTAAACAACAATAACGAATTAGTTGTTGAAAACAAACAACCCGTCAAAATTGATTACGTAATTCCTTGCATTCACGGATTTCCTGGTGAAACCGGAGACTTTCAATCCTATCTTGAGTTACTCAATCTTCCATACTTAGGCTGTCCTTCTGAAGGCTCCAAACTTTGCTTCAATAAAATTTCCACCAAACTGTGGTTATCCAGTTTGGAAATACCAAATACTCCTTACGTGTTTTTATCAGAAAACAATCAGGCCGATCAAGCAAAAGCTTTCCAGGCAATGCGAAAATGGGGAGCTGTTTTCGTAAAAGCGGCGAGCCAGGGGTCTTCTGTGGGATGTTATAAAGTAACAGAGCTGTCAAAACTTTCAGAATGCATAACTGAAGCTTTTAAATATTCCAAACAAGTTTTGATTGAAAAATGCATCAAACCTAGAGAATTAGAAGTTGCGGTTTATGAATACGGCGGTAAACTGATAGCAACCAACCCAGGTGAAATTCTAACTAATGCGGATACATTCTATTCCTATGAAGAAAAATACAATGCAGACAGTAAAACAACAACTGCGATTGAGGCACAAAATTTAACAGACGAGCAAAAAGAGCAGATTAAGCAGTATGCCATCAAAGCCTTTACTCAACTTAAACTTAAAGACTTATCTCGTATTGATTTTTTCCTCTCGGAAGATGGTGATATTCTCTTAAACGAAATTAATACATTCCCAGGAATGACGCCTATTTCCATGTTCCCCAAAATGATGGAAAACAATGGACACAGCATGGTAAGTTTCCTTGAGCAGTGCATCAGGAAAGCCCTCAAGAAATAGTAAGTATTAACATTGAAAGGTGTAGTTCGCAACTACAATTCCAAGTAGTATTGCTAGGAATTATGAAAAAAATCGAACTACACTTTTAAGTGTGACTACTACAAATTTTACGAAACGAAATTAGCTATATAAAGATAAAGCCAGTCTATTTGACATTTCTACCAAAATAAACTGCTACCTTATTTGTAATATCATTACCAATGCAACAAAAAAATCGCTCATTTTACGACAACACAATGCTGCGGCAATCATGAAAAACAAAATGCACCCGCGATATCCGAGTGCATTTCCATAAACAAAATAGAAACATATGCAGAAATAACGTTAATTTCCACCGCCTCGTTTCATTAATTCAAAAAATTCTTCATTAGTCTTCGATTTAGAAAGTTTATCAAGCACAAATTCTGTAGCTTCAATTTCATCCATGTCATGAATATACTTTCTCAAAATCCAAATATTTCTTAGCTCATCCGGTTTTAACAGTAACTCATCATGTCTGGTTCCTGATTTGGTTATATCAATTGCAGGGAATACTCGTTTCTCAGCAACCCTTCTTGACATACGAACTTCCATATTACCAGTACCTTTGAATTCTTCAAATATAACTTCATCCATTTTTGAACCGGTATCAATAAGTGCTGTAGCAATAATCGTCAGTGAACCACCATTTTCAATATTTCTGGCAGCACCGAAGAATTTTTTAGGTTTATGAAGCGCGTTTGCATCAACACCTCCAGACAAAACTTTTCCTGAAGCAGGTGTAACTGTATTATAAGCTCTAGCTAATCTTGTGATGGAATCTAGAAGAATTACCACATCATTATTGTGTTCCACTAGTCTTTTAGCTTTTTCAATCACCATTTCTGCAACCTGCACATGTCGCGCAGCCGGCTCATCAAATGTTGATGCAACCACCTCGCCCTGCACCAAGCGCTGCATTTCTGTTACTTCTTCCGGACGTTCATCAATCAGCAGAACAATTAACTTACATTCAGGATTATTTGCAGTAATACTTTGGGCAATATTCTGTAATAAAACAGTCTTACCGGCTTTTGGAGGAGCAACTATCAATCCACGCTGTCCCTTACCAATAGGTGAAGCCAAATCTAGAACTCGGGCTGTCAAATCCTCCTTGGAGCCGTTTCCCCTCTCAAGTCTCAGCATTTCATTCGGATGAATTGGAGTTAAATTTTCGAAGAGAACTTTTCGGTTTTGATTTTCTGGTTCATAATTGATTGTATCGATTTTGAGAAGCGCGAAGTATTTTTCAGAGTCGGACTTAGGATTTCTGATTTTTCCTTCAATGATATCACCGGTTCTCAAATGTAGTTTTCTGATCTGATTTGGGGATACATAGATATCGTCAGGACCCGAAAGGTATGATGAATCTGAACTTCTCAGGAATCCATACCCATCCTGTAATATTTCCAAAACTCCACTTCCGTATATGTCTTCGCCCTGATCTGCATGTGCTTTTAATATGGCAAAAATTAAATCCTTCTTATAAGCGCGTGATACTTCAAGTCCCATTTCAAGTGCCATAGACTGCAACTCATCGACACTTTTTGTTTTCAATTCAGATAGATGTAACATATTATGAATACTTTTATTACTAACACAAAAATAAACAGATTATCAAAAAATAGACTCTTATGAGCTAAATAAATGAATATCTAGTATTGGAGCACCCCTCTTAAGGGAGTGTAAATTAAGAATTTCATACATTATATTGCTATAAAGTATTGAGATCAAGCAAAAACAAATTATAAACAGTTGCAATAAATACGAACTTATCCCCTAAAATCTTTATCAACAAACGGTGAAAGAGAGTACATATTTTCAGCACCCCAAACAGAAATCCATTTCAGAATAAACTTTTAATCTACCTAATTCAATTGCAATCGCTGTGTTCGATTTTAATACTATCAACAACATTCTGTCCGTCTTGATACTGAACCAGAAGCATTGGTATGTACTGCAGCAATTCCTTCATTTTTGAGTTACTGCAGTACGCCATTTTTATTTTTCTTTTTATTTCCTTTTTATTCTTTTCAAAATCATCAAGTTTGCCATGTTTTATTTCAAAAACATGAGTTATAACATTCTGCTCGTCCACCTTGGCGGTTACAAGTGAGCCGAAATTCATTTCAATAGGAAGATTTTTGTTAAGTGTTTTCACATGATCATCAGCCATTTTATGAACAACTACTTGTGAAGTGGTTTCCGTTTTTGACTCCACATTCAGAACCTTTTCACAAACAATCTTACTGATTTCAACCGCATACAGAAAGTTTTTTTCATCATAGAAAGAAACAGTAAAATGATCAAGTTTATCCAACATTTCAAAAATTTCCTGCTGTCTGCATTGGACCAGAATCAGATTTCCTGCAACAACATTCGAATTTTTAACATAATAATCAACCTTATCCTTATTTACATTATGAAAATAGTTGATGACGGCCTTAGGATCTTCTGCTGGCTGATACGTATAATTCACATCGAAAACAACCGTATCCTCCGTGTAAATTGGTAACTTTCTTTTAACATCCCTGACAATCGAAATCAAGCCTCGTTCGTTCAACTTCCCGTTTTTATAATATCCATAGGTATTTGATTCTATTGTAAAATCTCCCATAACCATTTTTACAATAACGTACGTCAGTACACAAATCAAAACAGCTATAATATTATTCTTCATAATGCTAACCTTCTAATATTTTGAGTTTGCAGAAAGCAGGCAATATACACTTTTCACCGTATTTTTCGAAATTGATATATGCTCTCACTCCGGTACCTATTCCGTCCATCTTGAGAATAATCCCCTCTCCCCAAACATCATGAACGATTCTCATGCCCACTGTATAATTCTTTATTTCAGACGGAATTCCGATTATGTTTTTAAACTTAGTGGCACTGGCCACATCTTGAGAAACAGAACTTTTTTCTGAATCAACACCAAGACATTCCTGATACCCGACCTTCCTATAGTTATCAGAGTTTATCTCATCTAAAAATCTGCTTACACTAGTTTTCTGATATACCCCGTATTTCATGCGGCTCTTGGCATATGTTATGAAGCACCTTTTTCTAGCCCTAGTAATAGCTACATAACACAGGCGCCGTTCTTCCTCAATCTGATCTAACGATGAATCTTCTCTTACGGAAGGAAGCAGACCGTCTTCAAATCCAACAATAAAAACATTATCGAACTCTAACCCTTTCGCACCATGGATAGTCATCAGCCGGACACTGTCTTTTACAGTATCCTCATCGTCACCATCAGTAGCCAGTGAAATACTCTGAAGATAAAGCGAAACAGCATCCATACCAGTATGTTCAGTTTCATCTCCAAAAATATATTCAGCAGAATTGTTTATCAGTTCTTCCATGTTCGATGTTCGAGAATGGGCAACATCACGCTCTTTGAGCTCTATTTCGTGATAGTAATCATTCAAGCATGTGATTGATATTATCAATTTTATACATTCATCGAGAGGTAATTTATCTATTTCCTCCTGAATTTTTAAGACAGTCATAGCAAAAGAACGCAAACCTTTTGCTGCAACGGAAGGAACAATATTATTATTACAAGCATACTCCGCCGCAGTGAACAGAGATAGATTCTTCTCAGATGCAATCTGATAGAGTATGGTAAGTGTTTTATTTCCGATCTTCCTTGGAGGTATATTCACCACCCGTAAAAAAGCCTGATCATCAAAAGGATTGATTACAATCCTCATGTATGCCATCAAATCCTTGATTTCCTGTCGTTCATAGAACTTGTGACCGCCGATGACAACGTAATCAATATTGTTTTTTCTTAATTCTGTTTCAAAATTTAAAGACAAAAAGTTGTTTCTATACAGAACCGCACATTCTGAGAACTTTTCCTTATGTTCGTTGACTAAATTTATGATCTTATTTACTACAAACTCTGCCTCTGTTCCTGCATCTTCGGCCTGATATACCTTCAAAGGATCGCCCGGTCCGCAGCTTGTCCACATGGACTTTGAATGTCTGTTTTCATTACTCTCAATGAGACTGTTGGCCGCATTAAGTATATTCTGGGTTGAACGATAGTTCTGCTCCAATTTAATGATCTTTACACTAGAGAAAGAATGTTCAAAATTCAGGATATTTGCAAGATTGGCCCCTCGCCAAGAATAAATAGCCTGATCATCGTCACCAACGACAGTAATATGGGAATCATCACTCTTCAGTAGTTTAAGCAATTTCATCTGCAGATTGTTGGTATCCTGAAATTCATCTACAAGAATCTCTCTGAAACAACTGTTAACCGATAATCTAATATCATCATTTTGCTCAAGAACCTTGATAGTCCTCAGAATAAGTTCCGTAAAATCCACACTCCCGGAAACTTTGCACAATTCTTCATAACGGCAATAAACCTGATTCATCAGCCACAGATTACGATCCGAATCACCAAAGTCATCACTCGGGATAGGAAGATTTTCGTGTTCCTTCTCATTGTTGATGTATGAAACAAATTCCTTCGGCTTTGAATTTACATTATCAACGGAATATTCCTTCAGGATCCTTTTAACAATATTAAGTTGATCTGTCGGATCTAAAATTGAGAAATCCCTCGGAAGTCCGGCAGCACGAAAATGCATTCTTAAAAATTTATTACACAATCCGTGAAAAGTTCCAATCCACATTGAATTGATATTCATATTATTGGCATATTTATAGATACGACTCTTCATCTCATTGGCAGCCTTGTTGGTGAACGTCACCGCGAAGATCGAGGATGGGTATATACCATGTACCGCCATCAGATATATAATTCTTGAAACAAGAACTCTAGTTTTACCTGAGCCGGCTCCTGCAAATATCAGCATGTTGCATGGGGACGAAGTTACAGCGTCTATCTGCTGTTCGTTCAAATCGGCAAGAAGATCTCCCACCCCATTAACACTTTGTGACTCTCTCATTTATAAAAGACACTCCAATTCATCCAACGATTTTACTTCAATATCAGGCAATACCTTAACAAATGGCCATGGATCATGAGTTGATATATTCACAAGGCAGGACATGCTGTTCGCCATTTTTGCACCTAGAATATCTGTCACCGGATCATCACCAACATGCAGTATATTAGTCACATCTATATTTAACCTAGTAGCTGCCTCCATAAACAAATCTGGTGCTGGCTTGGCTCTCAAATTTTCCGTGGCGCGCAAATACACATCAAACAAATGCGAAATTCCAATTTTTTCTATATCAACATTACCATTTGTTATTGCTACCAAAGGATACTTTTTCTTCAGATGCTTCAAAAGCTTAATACTCTCATCGGGAACCATCAACTCTGATCGAATTTCTATAAATTTCTGTAGCATAAGTTCTGCATTTATTTCAGCATCCTCACTTTCAAGTCCAGCCGACAAAAATCTCAGATATAAAATCTGTCGTCTGCACTTTGTAACATCGTCTATAATTGCATGGTTAGCTTTCCACAGTTTCTGTTTTAACTGCTCATGCGACGGTAATTCTTTACCAACAAAAAAAGGATGTTCCGCCAACATCTGCTGATACCAAGCTTCAGCTTTCTCTATAATAGGAACGTTATCATACAAGGTATCATCCAAGTCAAAGCTGATTGCTTTTATTTGCTTAAGACTGTTAAAAACTATCATTCCGGATCCTTCTCATGCGACTTAAGTTTCTTTTCTATCCTATCCCGTGGATGTGTCCGATCATACTCCTTACTCAGTGTAAGTATATCCGTATGAGTATAAATTTGGGTTGAAGTCAGTTGTGAATGTCCCAAAAGTTCCTGAACTGCACGGATATTATGCGAATTCTGCAACATTACAGTGGCAAATGAATGTCTCAACTTATGCGGGTGTATATGACTGTTGAAATCGTGAGTCTGAGCATATATTTTTAAACGGTATGAAACATTCCTGACGGATGTACGCCCACCCCTTTCATTTATAAATAGTGCATGTTCGTTAGGAGCAGCCATCTTATTTCTAAAAACCATATATTCAGAAATTGAATTCAATGCAATTTCACCTATTGGAACAATTCTTTCCTTGTTTCCTTTACCAATCACCCGAATTGTTCCTTCATCAGGATAGTAACGATCCAAATCAAGCCCGACAAGTTCTGCAACCCGGATTCCCGTCGCATAAAACAACTCTATGATAGCCTTATCACGAACAGATACGAATTGGTCCCGTTCCTCATGATTGGTATCCCTTTCCTGTGGCTTCTGATTCAGCAAGAACTCAAGCTCATCCGTTTTAAAATATCCAGGGAGTTTTTTTCTTTTTCTCAGAGATTGAATCGATACTGTGGGATCCTTTCGGACATAATCTTTTAGAATAAGAAATTTATACAAACTTTTTATGGCAGATATATGAAGATTGATGGAAGCAATCTCTTTTCCATCCTTCTTCAGCTTCATAATAAAATACTGGATGGTACTTGATGTTACAGATTCTATAACATCAATCCCCTGCTGAGCCAAGTAATCACCAAAAACTCGTAGCGCCTTATTATAAGTGGAACTTGTACACTTGCTTAATCTACGTTCAACATCCACATATTTAAGGAACAACTCACAGCACTCAATGTATGTCATTATTTAAATAAACACTCCATAAAACCCTTTGCTACGTAAGCTTGTTAATTGAAAAAGTAACTATTTGATTTGATTTACATAAATTCATTCTCTCATAACGAGTTCATTCACTTTTCAGTGAAATGACCTATAAGCAAAAGTCATAACAACCCTAAAATCGTTTACTTAAGCTTCACGAACCTTGGCAACAGTAACGATATATAGCTGGCCAAATGCTGTATAAACGAACATTCAAGTCCTTTATGATAATGAGAAGCATCTGCATGTCCAAACACAAGAACACCCAAATCACCAGATTCACCAAGTCTTATCAGCACTCTGGAATATATAAGATCCGAATTTTCAAACAGAATTTTACGCTCTAGTTCCTGTATTTTGCCTAAATTGCAAAGTTCATTCTGCATAAAATTCTCACAAACGATAGAAAAATCATCCAAAGAAAGAAGATATCTCTCATCGCACTTCATCAAATCATCAATTCGCTCTTCATTGAGCCAAATACTGGCATACGGAACAAAAAGATAATCTCTGCATGAATCATTCAAGAGTTTGACCATTTCATGAACACTTTTACATTGGTATAAATCCGTATACAGACTGAGAAAAGTTCTGAATATTCCTTCGTTGCATGATGCATTCTCCGACCAATGATTCATTTCATCGGTCAGCATCTTCACCATATCTTTAAGTCTCTTCTGCTGGGCTTCAAGAAGAGAAATAGTACCCTTTACAGGATGTGGAAGTTCTATCTTGTCAAGAGCCTCAGGATATCTTATAAAAAATTGAGGATTTGCAATAAGGTACTCAAGTATATGTTTTTCATCACTTTGCTTTAAAGCATGTTTCTTACGGGATTTCGAAAAATCCGAATTCATCCCATCCATGACTAAATCTCCATATCACCATCAAACACATGAACCGCACATGCAAGAAAAGTTGCAGACGAACCTTTGCCGTTCCACGAAATTTTCAAATGTTCACCTGCAATATGCACTGTGACCATGTTACCTAATTTTCCCTGATTTATACCAACAGCACATGCTGCACAAGCACCAAAAAGGTTTGCTGATTTATTTTCTGTATTATTCCGATATACATGAAGTTCAATATCATCCATGGAATTAGCCTTAAAAAAAACAACTCCGGCCTGATCATAAAAACGTTCATGAGTTGAAAGCGCTTTTCCAATGACATTAACACGTTCACTGGAAAAATCTTTCTCCTCAACAACACAGAACGGTCCGCTTACCGATACAACACCGCACAGAATATTAAAATCAGCAGCACGTATAATATACGTTTTTTCCGACTGCTTTGCCTTGAATGGGATCTTTTCAGGTTCAAAAATCGGCTCACCAAAATCAACAGTTACAAAACTGTCTTTTTCAACATTCAAATTCAATCTGCCGTTTACAAAACTCACCGGAATAGTTGACTTGTAGGAAAGTCCCTGTGCTCTTACAAAATTGGCGACACAACCAGCGCTGTCAGCATTGAAGAACACCTCCTCTCCAGTAGCATTAAAAACCCTATAATGAAAGTCAATATCCGGATCATATGGTGGTTCAACCAGAATCAAATAATCAAACCCGATACCAGTGCGACGGTCTGCCAACCGCCTTATATTTTCGGTGCTGAAAAAAGGACCCTGAGTAATTACATCTACAATCACATAATCACTTTCTGATCCGGAGAATTTTGAAAAACGGAACTTCATTATTTATTCCTGAACAGGAAGAATCTCATTACGATATAAGTCATCAATACTGTCACGCTTTCTGATCATATAATCCTTGCCGTTATTAACAAGTATCTCTGCTGCCATTGGTCTAGAATTATATGTTGAAGACATGGAAAAACCGTATGCTCCGGCAGAAAACTGAACAATATAGTCACCCTGCTCAATAGGCAAACTTCTATCCTTGCCTAGAAAATCACTTGATTCGCAAACAGGACCGACAACATCATAAACGCCAGATTCAATATTCTTTCTTTCAGCTACATCTATCTTCATCCACGCCTGGTAGAGTGCAGGACGAATCATATCGTTCATACCAGCATCAACAATCGCAAAATCATGTAATTCACCTTTTTTCAAGTACTGAACCTGAGTTACAAGGATACCAGCATTTGCGACTATAGATCGGCCAGGTTCAATTATCAGTTTAAGATTATATCCCGACAGTTTATCTTGTAACAGTTTCATATATTCCTGCGGAGTTGGTGGAACCTCCTGATCATAAACAACACCGAGGCCGCCCCCCATATCAATGTGTTTGAGTGAAATACCACATTCCTCTAGACGTTTCACTAATAATAAAACCCTATCAAGAGCATCAGAGAACGGCTTTAACTCTGTAAGCTGAGAACCAATATGACAATCAATACCTATAATTTCAATGCCGGGCAATTCAGCGGCATGTTTGTAAAGAGCAAAAGCGCGTTCAATCGGAACTCCGAATTTATTCTTCTTCATTCCTGTAGAAATATAAGGATGTGTTTTTGCATCCACATCTGGATTAACTCTGATGGAAATTGGTGCTTTTTTCTCCATTTTCAAAGCAATCTCATTAATCCTTTCCATTTCTGGTTCAGACTCAACATTGAAACAGTGGATTCCCATTTCCAAGGCATATTCGATTTCATCAACTCTCTTTGCAACACCGGAATACATAACCTTGGAAGGATCTCCTCCGGCCTTTATAACTCTGGCCAATTCACCCTTTGAAACGATATCGAAACCGGCACCGAGGCGGGACATAGTCTGAATAATAGCAATGTTGCTATTAGCTTTAACTGCATAACATACCTGATGAGGAATATCAATGGACTCATTATATGCATTGAATACATCCTCTATTGATTTTTGTGAATATATATATAACGGTGTACTATATTTTTTTGCCAGATCACAAACCTTAACACCATCGATACAGAGAAAGTTATCCTCATATTTAAAATAATTCATAAAATTCGTAAACGCTCCATAATAATCTTTGATACTATTTAAGATTGTTTAAAATCAACAATCCACCATTTTCGTTTTTCAATAAGACTTAACTTTTTATAGGAAATACTGCTTGAAATAATATTTCCATCAATATCTTTAACAAGATAGGAGCCACTCTGTCTCCAACCATATATAAATCTTGTCTGATTGTTTATCTTAACTTTATCAAACAGTCTGATCCATGAATTATGTAAGGTGATTGATTAAGTTTTCTTATGCCACCTTTTAAAGTTTTAAACCTATGTATCAGCCTGTTATGGCATCTTATTTATATATTGAGAGGTTTGCTGTGTACAAACTGTCAGCATTACTGACTGTTTAATCATACACCTTAGAGCTTCAGAATAGATGAATATCTAAAGGTAACTATTTGAATTTATTTGCATAAATTCATTCTCTCATAACGTAGTTCATTCACTTTTCAGTGAAATGACCTATAAGCAAAAGTCATAATTGCCTTAAAGGTTATTATGGATCGTTTACTAAAATTTCCTTATTTGCTGTTTTTGGCAGATCCTTTTTTAGATTTTGCATCTGCAACATCTATCTCTTTTTTTAATTCTTCGTTAAATTCAGTCTGATATTCGTTAACTGTTAGATTCTCACTGATTGGTTCATCACTTCTGACTTTCTTTTCATCTAGAACAATTCTAGTCTCCTGAGTATTCTGCTCAGTTGGTTTCGTATTCGCACTGACAGCTTCTTGTTTTTTCTCTATAGGAATATACAGAGGCCCTTTCAAACCACAAGAATTCAAAAAGAAGCAAAAAAACACGATAAATAGATAATGAATACGCATATATCACCTTAACTTTTATGAATAAGTACTTACAGATATCTCACCATTCTCATTGTTCAACTGGTAAAACTGCGGCAACCCAAACTTGGCTGATGACCCTCGTTCATCTTCATTTGAATCTGCGACTTTCTTATTTATCTGAGCCACGAAACTTTCTTTTGATAATTTTAAATAGATAAAACTCATCAGTTTGTTGTTTTCGTCAAGAAGGTAAACTCTGAAACCATCCTTTAAATCTTCGAAGAAAAACTGCAAAATATCCAAAGATGCAAATTGGTAAATAATTTCAATATAGGGACTGTTCTCAAGCTGTCTCTGCTGTTCTATCTGAGAATTTTCCAAAACATGGAAGAACTCAAGTGTATTATTTAGAGGAACGATAGAAACCTGCTTATGGTTATCAATTATGGTATAACTCTTTCCGCCAAGCATGAATACTTTGTAATTCTTGTCCAGTTCTTCGTCATTAATAACAGAAACGGCATCAAGAATAAAATCATAAATCTGTTGTCTGATTACGCCAGATAAGTAGTAACTGAAACAGTGAACATCGAAGTTTACATTATTAAAATCATTCTCATGCGGATGACGGGTGTTCAAAATATCCTCTAGGAAATCAATAAATCCACTATCTCCATCATAGTGCTTTACAAATACCTCACCCCACGAATTGCGATATAGCAAATCAATGCTTGAAACAAGGGAATGAGAATCTGACCCAAACGACAACACATCAACATTATTTAATTCTATTTCATTTTTGTCGGATTCACGGCTGGCATCTTTATCAACATTGATTAACACAGCTATATCCTTGTAATACCATGGACTAGTCAAATCCTCCATAGTAATAGAAGCATTCAAATCCTGAGTACCATGTTCCATAAAAATATTGACAAGCATAGGTAATTTCTCAGACATATGGGAAATTCCACTTCCTACGCAGGATACTTGAGTTCTAGAGGTAAGGATCTTGTTTGCATAAGCCCAGGCAAGAACGTTGACGACATTCTTGTGATAATAGGCGCACTTGTACTTAATAATTTCATGAACATCCAGTGAAGACGGATAAAGATACCACCCACTGCGATTAATCTTTCCAGGAGCCACGTAAATCAAACTGATATCAGACTCTGTAATATTCGGAGCCATATTCAGGTTGACCTTTCGAATTTTATTCTCCTTTATATCGAATGCAGAACTTAGTTTCCTCGATAAAATACTTAAATCGCGAGCTGTCATCGGATTTGTTGCATCTATCTTTTCTGAAAATTCTCTCAATTTATGATAACTTTTCAGCATTGTCCTCAACACAGAATCATAAGATTTGCTTACTGTACAGATATTCCAGTTATTTCTATTAGCATGGAGGGATAAATCCTCCTTGGTCAGCAAACTGTCCTTAACAAATTTATCAACAATATTCCTGTGCGTCTGCATATATATGGAATTATCACTTAAATCAAGTCCTTCTGATATCTTTTGATAGAAACATTTCTGCAACATCAGCAATCTTTCCTGATCGCCTATTTTTTCTAGATAATGCTTTATTTTAAGGTAAACCAAATTATATGCATCAATAGAAAGATCATAACTCGTGATACTTTCCATTTTTCTACGGATATCATTAGCTATAAGATTTACATTAGGGTATTCAGCAGAATATGCCTCCATCAGAAGAATCTTAAGCACTGCCTTAAATGGATAATCAACACCCTTGTACATCAACCACAACGCAGATCCCAAAAACTCTTGGCCTGGAATCCGATTAATAGGACCTAAATCAAACCACTCATCACGCGAAACATATTTCTCCTGAAACAAAGTTTCAACATATTCATCATAACCTATATCCTCTTCTTCCTGTGGCACCAAATACCAAATCAAACGTTTTCCAGCTATCCATAATGAAGTTCTGTAAAACTCTTCCAATAACAGTAGGTGAAGTGCACTTCCACAATTTTCGCTATCAACGGAAGAATGATTAGCTGTTCTGAATTTATTTATAGGTACAAGAAAAAAATTGACTTCTACGTCTCGGGATTGTGCAATGTTTGAAATAACTCCACACTTCTGCTCTAACAATTTAAGATCATTGGAATCTATATCGGGAGAATAGCAGACCCAAATATCCACATCTGAAATTTGAGTCTGACCGATCGAAGACGTACTTCCCATTGTATACAGAGAAATAATGGCAGTTTCCTGGGAATGTATATCGATATCACAGTTGGTAACATTAATCATGCGATCAATGTATTCCTGCTGATATTCTGAAAGAGTAAAACCGCATATGCCGTGCGGTGTATTGCCTGGAATAAACCCAGGCAGCAAAGGATGATTATAATGTAGCAGAATCGGTATAATTTCATAGATATAACGGCCCACAGAAGACATCGCAGCCACAGCACGCTTTGTTCTAGATTCCGTTATACTTTTGTAATGTTCTATTAGTAACTCTAACTTTTCTGCATCGATCATGTTACATTTATGTAGGTACTTAATTAAACCGAAGACTTGCTTAAACTTAAATTAGACTTATCACACAAGCTACCCGATTCATAGCAACTGGCAATCTTAATAAAATCATCACTAATTCCATCTATTGCCACAACTTTCCGCAGATACTCAAGAGCAAGTTTGTAATCTTTTCTTGCATAATACTGGTTAGCTAGCGCTCTGATAAATATAGGATTATTATCTTTCTTCGGATCAACAGACAAATCCTCAAGTTTCTCTAAAATTTTAGGCATAAAGACATTACACTTAACAATTTCCAAACAAACAGTATTTTCGTCTAATTTGCGCAATCCTTCCAAAAAAATCTTCTCGGAACTTGAAACATCACCTAATTCAGCAAATTTACGGGCAAACAAACCTAGAATCTGAGACTGCTTTTTTAGATTTCTTGAGACCTGGCTCCAAACTCCACACAATTCATTCTGATCAGTGATATTCCGCAGTTCATTTTCATAAACAGAAACCTGCAGCTTCATAAAATCATCAAAAGAGAAAGCTTTACACGATTTAATGTTAGGAATAATCTCCCTTAATCGTTTATAATCATTCAACTTTACGTAAATATTAGCCAGCTTTCTGAATATAACAGCATTGTTCTGATACTCGGTGCTGACCTGTTCAATGATTTCAGCAGCTTTCTCATAATCGTTCAATGCCACATACAAATCAGAATGTAAAAGGATACAAGCCAAGCGGGCGCGTGGCTCTATTTTCAAAGCTTTATCGAGAGCTTTTATGCAATCTTTCTCACTCTTGGTCTGAATTGCAGCCTGAGCGGCAATTATGTAACTGGCAACAGAACGATGCTTTGAATGGGTATTCTGTATTAACAATTTATGAGCTTCGGAATACCTTTGCTCAAGCAAAGCTAAAACACCTAAGTATAAATTTTCCCTTGCCGTTGCTTCTCGTCTTCTAGCAAAAAATAATCTAAATACATTTTTACAAGAAAAAAACCACTTAATTAACTGACAAAGCAGAAGAAACAAAAGAAATGTCAGAATAATTATACCGATAGCCACAATAACCGATAATTCAACGGTATAATTTCCCAAACTTATAAATACATATCCCTGATTATCTACAAGACTTGGAGCAACAACCATTGCCACGCAGAAAATTATACATAAGCAAACAAGTTTCACTTTTTAAATGCTCCTATTTTCTCATCAGATATTGTTGAATTACATCCAAACTTTCATATTGTTGTAATCCGATAAACAGAACATTCAAACTTTTCAAATCTTTGATTTCTATCAATGCATGCTCAGTGGATGTATCCTCTTTATCAAAATATCCATTAACCAATTCTGAAACCTTATTAAGGCTCTGTTCATAAACTGTCTGTTGCTGTGCATAAACGGCAAGCTGCGCCTGCAATAAGAACATAGATATCTTATTCTGGAGAATGGTAATCTGATCCTTGGTTAAAAATACTCGATCAACATTTTCGTCCTTTTTCTTTACAACAACCAGTTTTCCTAAAAAATTAACAGTATTGGACCAAACGTTTTCTTTCCAATCTTCTATATTCTCCGAAACCTGATTTGGTGTTTCCTCTGAATCTGCAGATTCGTTAAAATTAACCTTATAACCGAGAACCGGCAAACTTTTAATATTCTCATCCATAGCACACAATCTGAGAATAATCTCTTCTGAATCTGAAATCTCAAGTTTACTAAGTCGAATAATATCGTTGTTTATGGATTTTTGGATACGCAAAAAATTAGGTTCATCAACTCTTGCCAATACATCATTGGCATCCTTTAACAAAGCTATAGCCGTAGAAATATCTTTTTCAAGATACATTTTTCTAAAAGACATTTTTATCAGATAATGAGCCTCTGTAAGAGCATATTTTTCCAAATCAAGCGGTTCAACTTTCGGCTCAGAACTAGATGATTTCAAATTAGCAATCGCAATATCAATTTTTGATTGATTTTCAATTTGACCTTTTTCAATATTATTTATTTTTTCATCAAGTTCATGGATCTGATTAGTTGCATTCTGCAAACCCAATGCTGATATTTTTACATTCTCACCAAGATTCTGTATTCTCTCCTGCGACTGTTCAACATCGGCGCGCAAATCTGCAAATTTGATCTTATTTCTTGCGTTTACAGATGTACCATAAATGTAAACACTAAAAATCGCTAAGATAAGCAAACCAAAAGTTATAATACTCAGCCAGCCGTTAAAACTATTAAAAACCTTCTCCCGTTTTAACTCATCTTTTACTTTTCTAACATCACGGGTATTCTTCAAAGTTTCATCTTCAACCTTTTCTTCTTTCTGCTCAAGTTTTGAAATAGTATCACCACCATTTTTTACTCGTTCATCAGACTGGGAATTTTTAAAATTCTCCTGACTATAATCCTGCTTTTTCTTATCCGGTGTTCCGTGTTTGATGGAGGTATTACCTCCCTTGTCAGCAGAATTATTACCACTCTTATCTTTATTTTCTGCCATATTAGTACGTATCCTTATTTTCTTGACAGCATATCTAATTATGCCAACATTATATCATATAATCAGTGGTGTAACAGCCATCGTTCATTGGGACATACCTCATTCACGAATTAGCTTGGCCTTATTTATGAATGAATAATACTAGTTTTAGAAATATCTCATAACATGCAGTAACAAAATAGAAATACCCCCTTCACTCAATAGAGCGAAGAGGGTATTCATAAAATACGATATTACACAAACAATAGAATACCGTACACTTTATCTTTTTGGACTTAAGAACATCTTATAACATTCATTATCAGTCTCATCAAACCACAAATAACCTAGATTATTCAGTTTTTCCACAACAGAATCATAATCCGAATCATCCATTTCGAGCGCACATAACACACGACCGTATTCTGCGCCATGATTGCGATAATGGAACATTGTAACATTATACTTACTTTCTAGGGCTTCTAAGAAGTTCATCAATGCACCGGGACGTTCAGGAAATTCTAAGCTGAAAAGTCTCTCGCTGATAGTCTTAGATGTAGCATGTCCACCAATCATATATCGGATATGGTTCTTGGCAACAAGATTGTCAGTCAAATTGGTAACGCTGTACCCTTTACCACTAAGATCATCAATAATCTGATCTAGCTCTGCACGGCCTTTACTTAACTGCAAACTTATAAATATCGCCGCTTCGCTTTGATCAGAATATCGATAATTGAACTCAGTTACATTTCTTGCGCCCAAATTTTTGCACAATTCCATAAATGAACCTTTCTTTTCAGGAATTTTAATTGCAAGAATTCCTTCCTTGTGTTCACCAAGTTCACATCTTTCAGAAACAAATCGGAGAGTATGGAAATTAAGGTTGGCACCAGATAGAATCGCAACCATTTTCTGATCTTTGCATTCATGTTCCTGAATATATTTTTTCATACCGGCAAGCGACAATGCTCCAGCAGGCTCTGCAATAGCTCTAGTATCATCAAAAATATCTTTAAGAGCAGCACAAATCTGATCATTTGTGACTGTTACTATTTCGTCGACATTATCTTTTAAAACGCGGAACGTCTCCGTTCCCATTTTTTTCACAGCGACACCATCAGCAAATAGCGACACACGATCTAATGTCACAATTTCATTTTTATCATATGCTGCTTTAAAGCATGCTGAACCTTCAGCTTCAACTGCTATTACCTTGACATGAGGAAGAATCTGTTTTATATAAACAGCAATACCTGCCGCCAATCCGCCACCGCCGACCTGAACAAATACATGAGTTATGTGTGAATTCTGCTTCAGTAACTCAGAGGCAATTGTTCCTTGACCTGCAATAACATCCGGATCATCATAAGGGGGAATCAATGTCAATCCCTCATCCTTTGCCATTCTTATAGCTTCTGCATAAGCTTCATCGAAATTATTGCCAAATAGGATTGCATTCCCACCTAGGCGTCTTACAGCTTCAACCTTTATATCAGGTGTGGTTCTTGGCATCACAATGTTTGCTTTTATCCCCAACACTTTACTAGATAAAGCGCATCCTTGAGCATGATTACCAGCAGAAGCTGCAACAATACCTTTTTTCAACTGTTCGTGTGGAAGTTGCGCAATCTTATTGTAAGCTCCTCTCAATTTAAACGAGTGTACAACCTGCTCATCTTCTCTTTTCAAAAAGATTTCATTACCAAACCTATCGGACAATTTTTCCATCTTTTGTAATGATGTCACTTTTGCCACATCGTAAACAGGTGATAACAAAATTTTTCTGACATATTCCTCGTAAGAAATCTGAACTGCCATTCTAATTAATCCTCTAATTTACTTCTGTCTCTAGCTGCCCCCTTGTCGGCACTCGATGCAAGTGAAGCATATGCTTTCAATGAATAAGGAACAACACGTTCTCTGTTAAGCGGCTTCCATGCTTTAGTTCCTCGTTTATTCATATTTTCACGTCTTTGCAGTAACTCTCCTTCACTTATAGCCAAATTAATGGTTCGATTAGGAATATCTATTTCAATGATATCACCATTCTCAACTAAACCTATGGCACCGCCGCTTGCTGCTTCTGGAGAAGCGTGTCCGATTGATAAACCTGAAGTACCGCCAGAGAAACGTCCATCAGTTATCAAAGCACATTTCTTACCTAGACCCATTGATTTTAAATAGGATGTAGGATAAAGCATTTCTTGCATACCTGGTCCACCTTTTGGACCTTCATACCTTATTACTACTACATCCCCAGCTTTAACACTTCCGCCTAAAATGCCAGAAACAGCATCTTCTTGACTTTCATATACGATCGCAGGCCCCTTAAATTTCAAAATAGATTCATCAACACCTGCGGTTTTAACTATACATCCATCCAGAGCAATATTACCGTATAATGTTGCTAGGCCACCATCTTGACTATACGCATGAGTCTTGTCTCGAATGCATCCGTTTTCACGGTCTTCATCAAGAGAATCGAAAAATTCATTCTGGTGAAAAGGCTGATTATTAACTTGTCCACCAGGAGCAGCAAGATACAAATGTTTGACATCATCAGAAGGATTATTTTTGATATCATACTTAGTTATAAGTTCACCGATTGTTGGGGCAGATACATGAAGAGCATTCTTATGAATTAATCCGGCTCTATCAAGTTCAGCCAATATTCCCATTACTCCGCCAGCTCTATGGACATCTGACACATGGAACTGATTTGTAGATGGCGCAACTTTACATAAATGAGGAACTATCCTTGATAATCTATCAATGTCTTTCATTGTAAAATCAACACCTGCTTCCGTAGCAACTGCTAGCAAATGAAGAACTGTATTTGTTGATCCACCCATAGCTATATCTAAAGACATAGCATTTTCAAATGCCTCTTTGGTAGCAATGGATTTTGGAAGAACTTTTTCATTGTTGTTCTCATAATAATCTTTTGTCATCTCAACAATACGACGTGCTGCCTTCAAAAACAGTTCTTTACGTTCAAGATGCGTTGCCAACAGAGATCCGTTGCCTGGTTGAGAGAGACCTAAAGCTTCAGTTAAGCAATTCATGGAATTCGCGGTAAACATACCTGAACAAGAACCACAAGTAGGACATCCATGAATTTCAGCCTGTTTTATTTCTTCATCAGTATATTTTGGATCTGCAGCCATAACCATTATGTCAATCAGATCCAATTTCTTATGATCTGCAACTTGGAACTTACCAACTTCCATTGGTCCTCCAGAAACAAAAATGGTAGGAATATTCAAACGCATTGCAGCAAGGAGCATACCTGGTGTAACTTTATCGCAGTTGGAAATACAAACTAAAGCATCAGCACAATGAGCCCTGCACATGTACTCTACAGAATCAGCTATTATTTCTCTACTTGGCAAAGAAAACAACATTCCGTCATGTCCCATTGCTATACCATCATCTACAGCAATCGTGTCGAATTCTTTTGCAACTGCCCCACATTTTTCAATTTCTCGTGCAACAATTTGACCAATATCATGTAAATGAACATGCCCAGGAACAAACTGAGTAAAAGAATTTGCAATGGCAATAATTGGTTTATTGATATCTGTATCCTTGGTACCTGTTGCTCGCCACAATGCTCTAGCACCAGCCATATTTCTTCCCTGAGTTGATGTATAAGAACGGTAAGTTGGCATAAAAAACTCCAATATCTCTCAATAAAAACAATAAGGGAGGTTGGCAACCTCCCAGTGCTTATCGTTTTTGATTAAACAACTATTTATCTTCAAAAAATAAAATTAATTAAACTTAACTACTGGGGAAAACCAATTATATGTATCAGGTTCCTCACCCTTCACGTATGAGAAAAACTTCTTCTGAATTTTTTCAGTAATAGGACCACGTTTACCTTCGCCGATCTGGCAACGATCAACAGATCTAATAGGTGTTATTTCAGCAGCAGTTCCTGAGAAGAATACTTCATCTGCTAGATACAAAGCTTCTCTTGGCAATAATTCCTCTCTAACCTCTAATCCCAAATCCTTTGCAAAGGTAATTATTGCATTTCTAGTAATTCCAGGCAGTATAGAACAAGTAACAGGAGAAGTATAAAGAACCCCATCTTTAACTATAAACACATTTTCTCCTGAACCTTCTGCAATATAACCATCAGTATTCAGAGCAATACCTTCATCGAATCCATTTCTGTGTGCTTCTCTAGCAATTAGTAGAGATGATAAGTAATTACCACCAGCCTTTGCAGCAGTAGGAATTGTATTTGGAGCCAAACGATTCCAAGTTGAAACGCAAACATCAATGCCATTCTGTAAGCCCTCTTCACCAAGATAAGCTCCCCAAGGTACTGCACCAATCATAACTTCAACTTTATCTGATTTAGGCATAACACCTAATCCAACATTACCGATAAAGGCAAGCGGGCGTAAATATCCGGATTTTAAATTGTTAACAGACAATACCTTTGCACAAGCTTCTTTAATCTCGTCCTGAGTATAAGGAATATTCATCCAATAAATTTTTGCGGAATTAAACAATCTTTTAATATGTTCATCAAGACGGAAAATCTTTGTTCCTTCCTTGGTATCATATGCTCTAATACCTTCAAAAACAGAAGAACCATAATGAAGGGCATGTGTCATAACGTGAACTTGTGCCTTATCCCATTCCACAATTTCACCATTAAACCAAATATACTTAGTTGTTGCTATGGTAGACATAGATTATATTCCTATATTAAACACTTATTTTACTGAAAAATTTGCTTTAATTCTTTAAAGCAACATATACAGTGAATTGTTCTATCGACGTAAACTTTGCACTATTTGAATATTAAGTACTCTAGCGCTGTACTCAATAATATCACTAATTTAATTTATTTTGTAATTTTGAATAAAAAAAAACACTCTCAGAGTGTTTTTTATCTGCAATAATTAAATAAAACGAAAAATAAGACTTACTGGTCGGCCTTATTTGGAAGCACATTATCTTTTGTCAAAAGATAAGTTACCAAATCTTTCATTTCATTTTTATCGGCTTTTAAAATGACATACTTATTATTGATCATAATAGAAGGAACTCCATTAATCTCATCTTTATCAACCTGACTGTTATAATTAGCAATCAAACTTAAAGCCATAAAACTATTGTATAGATTTAAGAATTCATTTCGGTCTCCCCCAACGTATGCATAAATGTCAGCAAGCGAATCTGGAGTCAATTCAGTCTTTCTCATTTTATGAATCTGATTAAATAATTCATTTGTAAACTCTTCCTCATGACCTAAATTTGCAACTACACCGTACGCTTTTTGAGATAACGGTCCATTAGGTCCACCTAAAAAGCTTACAGGAATTTTACTAAACTCAACATCAGGAAAGCTAACCTGCAAATCTGACCAAAGTGATCTGAACATAAAACAATGACCACAATAGAAAGAAAAGAACTCAACCATTTGTTGATTTGACGACAATTCGTTGCTCTCTATCGTCCGATAATGTTCACCTTCTTTAAACTTGGACTCAGAAATTGCAGAATCATCTGCATAAGAAACACCACTTGCTGCATACACTGTAATGAACAAAGCAACAAACAATTTAACGATTTTATTCATCGTAAACATCCTTATAAAAAAAGATACAAACATCAACAGAAGAATTTTACCACAAAAAAATCTAAAAGTTAGACCACTTGGAAACTCTAGCGTATAATTCACATTGATCAATATCAACAAACGGAAGTCCTTTAGAAATGTGGTCAAAATAACGATTAAGAGTAAAATTGCTGTATGCACAGATCGATGACCATCTAACAACTGATTTTACCTGTTCTCGTGAAATTTTTGATTGAGAACTATCCGTAAAAAGAGGATTATCATAAACTTTCTTAAGAGATAAAAAAGCCATAGCTATACACCAAGAGCAAAATCTTCGAATACCCTGTTCCCTTAAAGGAATCATAGTTGTAAACCTTACACCATTTCGTAAATGACCACACGCAATCTTAATCTGATCATTTAAAAGTTCAATTTTTTTATCCTTTGGCATCGAACTATAGTAATTCTGCATTTCAGCGCTATTGTCAGGATCATTTTTTAATCCAAGAGGTAGCCAACTTACACCACGTTCAGCATCTTCCCAAATATCCTTAATAATATTTGTCATTTGCAAACCTTCGCCTAAACAAACAGCTAGAGGGAGAAATTGATCCTTTTGTTTTGTTAATACTGGAGAATGATACATAAATAGTTCAGCCAACAATTCACCCACTACCCCGGCAACAGAGTAACAATAACGATCTAAGTCGGACTGTGCCGCAATAACATCATTCATTTGCTGATATGCCATACCATCACTCATGATGTCAATACATTTAGTTATAATTGAGATAACAGGCTTAGGATAAGAGTATAGACGTTCCAAAACATCAGGAAGTTCCTTAAGAAGTTCAACCTCACAAGGAACACTAGTATCCTTTAATTCTTCATAAATGGTATCAGTCCATTTGATATGATCTATTTCCTTACGGACTGCCTTTGCATAATTATGCAACTCTTTTACCCTGAGTTCATGAGTCATTTTTGGATCGTCTTCAATAGTATCGCATGTTCGGCACAATAAATAGGAAAGAGATACGTATTTATCAACAGGATTAGGTAAAGCAGGAATTGTCAAAGCAAAAGTTCTAGAAACCTTCTGTAAATGTTCAGCTTGTTTTTCTAAAGATAACATAATTATTTCTTAATCAAAATACACAAAATACTGATAGTATAAATTAAAAAAAATAATTAACAACAAAAATTAACGTACAAAGGCAATTAAGAAAATAACAAGAAAAGAAAGAAAAAATATACAGATCAAAAGGAAAGGAAAGAAAAAGATGAGTGGTGGCGGAACAGAAGGGGCTCGAACCCTCGACCTCCTGCGTGACAGGCAGGCGTTCTAACCAAGCTGAACTACTGCTCCACACTCACTGGGATCCTGGCAATGACCTACTCTCACATAGCGAATGCTACACTACCATCGGCGCAACAACATTTCACTTCTGTGTTCGGAATGGGAACAGGTGGTTCTATTGCACTATGACTGCCAGGAAAAACTGGTTAAAATCAAGAAAAGCGATTTGCTCTCAAAAATTTTGAATTTTTTTTTTGAATTCTTTTTGAGATTTTATTAAAAAAAGGTCTGCGATCAATCAAGCATTCGCGAAATCAATTAGGGATGTATGGTTAAGTCTCACGGTTTATTAGTATCAGTTAGCTTCAAATATCACTACTCTTCCACACCTGACCTATCAACGTCCTGGTCTCGAACGTCCCTTGAGGTAACTTATGTTACAGGGATGACTTATCTTAGGGGCTGCTTCCCGCTTAGATGCTTTCAGCGGTTATCAGTTCCGAACTTAGCTACCGGGCAGTGCCATTGGCATGACAACCCGAACACCAGAGGTTCGTTCACTCCGGTCCTCTCGTACTAGGAGCAACGCCCTTCAATCATCCAACGCCCACGGCAGATAGGGACCAAACTGTCTCACGACGTTTTGAACCCAGCTCGCGTACCACTTTAAATGGCGAACAGCCATACCCTTGGGACCTACTGCAGCCCCAGGATGTGATGAGCCGACATCGAGGTGCCAAA
>JAEEGJ010004583.1_pt1 | contig 46231 bp, 35 predicted proteins | sample 8958761 | NCBI WGS metagenome assembly JAEEGJ01 (sample SAMN16246546, study PRJNA631951) | gut metagenome | biome: gut microbiome; feature: rumen; material: RS-attached | host: Bos | place: Iran: Karaj | collected 2018-10
GAGGCCGATGAGCCAGCGGCGGCGCCGCCCGCGTTGCGGGGCGCGCCCGCCGTGCGTCCCAGGCCCGCCGACCGCCATGATTCGGTCGAACTCGGCATCCGTCAGGTCGAGTTCGGGGAGGCAGCTGGCGCAGGGTGCGTCGAGGCCGACGAGCAGGGCGAAGTCGCGTTCGTCTTCGTCGGCCTCATGGCCGGCGAACCACGCGCGCAGCCGCCGCTCTTCTTCCGGCGTGGTCTCGGCATTGAGATACTTTTCGATCAATGCCCGGCGTGTGACTTTATCTTCCATCATCTTGGGATTTTCTTGAGTTCCTCGAGCAACTGGCGACGGGCCGACGAAAGGCTCGATTTGATGCTGTTTTTCGGCCGCCCCGTCGCGGCGGCGATTTCATCGAGGGAAAGATCGTATTCATTGCGCATCGCCAGGATCGTGCGCTGGGTCTCCGACAGCTTTCCGTACAGATGCTTCCGGATCCGTTCGTTTTCCTCGTCTTCCAGCCGCCCCGTTACGGGCGGACTTCCCGCCTGGGCGCCGTTTTCCAACGGCCTGAAAAAGATCTTCCGTTTCCGGTAGTGGTTGACGCAGCCATTCTTCACCAGCCGCACGGCCAGCGCCTCGGCGTTTTGGATCGGATACCCCTTCTCGGAGAGCTCCCAAAGCGTCACCAGCGCTTCCTGTACGATGTCTTCCGGCTCGTCGCCGATGCCCGCGGTTTGGGTGAACCGCCGAGCCAGCGTCACCAACTTTTCCCGTACCCGGGTTGACAATTGTCCGAATTCCTGCGTGGTCATCATCGTGTTCCTACCCAATTAGTCGCAGAAACCGGACGAAAGTTAAAAAGAATTATTCGGGTACGTAGATGATTTCGCCGTTTTCCAGCTCGTAGGCCACGCCGACGCGCCGGCCGCGCTGGCCGGACTGTTCCTGGTTTTCGCTCGGCGTGTACCGTTTGATCTGATTCCCCTCGCGGGTAATGATTTCCATATCGGCCTTGCCCGGGTTCTTGACCATCGTGAAATCTTCTTTCGTGAAGATCTCTGACATATTGAACCGGGCCACGAGCGCTACCATCAGGGCCACGGCGAAGACCATCGCCGCGTCGAACAGGTTGGCCACGTTCGACATCGGATCGATGTCGCCGTTGCCGTGCAGCAGGCGGTTCCTATTCCGTTTCATGGCTCAGGGTTTCGACGAGATATTCGAGATCATTGGCCTCGCGGGCATACCAGCGCTGCCGCACCTGCAGGGTCGCTACGCCGATGGCGGCGACCAACAGGCCGACGACCGTCGTAGCGAAAGCTACCTGCATGTTATAGGCCATCGAGGCCAGGTCGCCTGCAGCCAGGCCGACGAGGGCCGGGCCCATCGGGATCAGCGTGCCCATCAGGCCGAGCATCGGGCCGATCTTGGCCAGCGTCCGGGAATGTCCCAGCTCCTTCTCCGCTTCCACTTCGTAGTTGGCTAACAGCCGTTCGCACCAGGCCTTGTCGCCCCGGTGGGCGAACAGCTGGCGAACGGCCCGCAGCAACGGCGACTTGCTGTCCTGCGGCAGGCTCGCCATCGCCTTCTCCAGCTCCGCCGCCCCGCCGTCAAGCAGCGACGAAACCTTCTTCTCGACAGTCCTCCGCCGGAAATACTCTCCAAAGAAGCCTCCCGCCAGAATCAGCGCCTGGACCAAAAACAAAATCAGCAGGACCGCCACCGGCACCAGCAGCCCGTTGGAGATCCAAAACAAAACATTCGATATCGTATTCATAATCTATAATAATCGTTTTAGCATAATCAATTAAAATGTGATGGCGCCGGTGGCGGCGATGGTCAGCAGGAGCAGGAATAGGTTGATGAGGAAGAGGCCTTCGAGACGGGAGGGCTCGTCGGGGACGAGCCGGCGGACGAGCGCCGTGCCGCCGAGTGCCACGGCCAGGGTGGCCAGGGCGGCGACCCAGGCCAGCCGCCCGAAATCCAGGCCGGGCCGGGAAAACAAAACCTGGCTCCATCCCCAGATGACGGCCGGGAAGGCCAGCAGTCCCGGAATGAAGCGGAGAAAACGAAGGTGTCCGGCCGGCGCCGTGAAACAGAAAAGAATCATCACGGCGACTTCCAGGACGAGACAGACCGCCCCGTCGAGCACCCGCGACGGATCGGAAGTCCATTGCTCGATCGTGCCGGCCGTCTGGCGTGTCAGCCAGGGAATGGCCAGCCAGACGAAAACCGCCAGGGCCAGCGAAACGGCCGCCGCTTCCCAGCGCGGCAGGAAGCTGCCCTTGAATAGGAAACTCAAGAGCACAAGTACGGCGATCAACGGGAACAGAATCTCCATCAGACAATGCGGTTTTTGCGGCGCAGCCGCACCAGCAACAAGATGACGAGCAGCAGGCCGAGCGCCGCGCCGACCCAGCTGGCGTGGCGGGCGAAGGCGTGCTGCTGCTGCACCGGATCGGCGAGCCGGTCTTCCTTCAAGACGATTTCCAAAGCGTCGGTGGCTGCCACGTTGTGGACGGCCGCCATCGTCGCGGCGTATGCGCGACGGTCGGCCTCCGCGAGCTGCCCGGCGATATAATGCTCCAGCTTCGGATTGCCGCAGACGAACTCGGTGCACGCGGCCCCGTGCGCCTGCGTCGAGGCGGCGTGGAGGGCTGCCGTGGTGGCCAGCTGCTCGGCCGAGGCTTTCCAGTAGCCCTTCCGGGCGCTTTCCAGCATCACGGCCGTCATCGCCTGGAAGGCGGCGGGATTGACGCGGTCCAGATAGTCGTGGATGCCGAGCCCTTCGGCATCCACGATGTAGGTATCGTACAGCGCATCGTAAAGCTTCGGGTCGAGGACGGAAGGCCGGGTGGCGTTCCAGCCGAAGACGTTGCGGAAGAGCTCGCCGAACATCTGGGCCGATCCTTCACCGCCTTTCATCCGCTCCCGGATGAACGTGGGATTGAGAACCGTGGCGCGGGTTTCCACGGCGACCGCTTCGCGGGCGCCCTGGAGCCGCCTGTTGTGCCGGTTGCGGTAGTCCGCGAAGAACGCATCGGGTTCCCGGCCCGTGACGGTCTTGACGGCCAGGGAGAGGCCGCCGGTAAACTCATAAACGTGGTCGAGCGAAATGGGCCCCCAGGTGTTGCTCTGGCGGGGTTGGATGACCACGTCGGTCGAGGCCATGGCGGCGGCCAGCAGGCCCGGCTCGTAGCCGGCCCAGTTGGCCTCGTCGCCATAGGCGGCGCCCATATTGTTGAGGAAGCCTTCGGCGATTTCACGTTCGTCGTCCCAGCTGCCGCTGCTTTCGACAAAGCCCAGCATCCCGGTGCTGTAGCCGCTGTTGAGCGGGCCGAACACCCGCATCGTCGCCAGTTCGCGCGCACGAACCGGCGACAGGCCTTTGTCCAGCAGCGCCTTTTCCTGCGCCTGCGTTCCGGTGGCCACGTAGTTCGGCCAGCCGCCGCCTTCGGGCGCTTCCGCCGCCAGCTTCACGGCGTCGGTCAGCAGTCGCAGGCGGCTGCCGGCGATATCGCGCAGTTGCCCCGAAACCTGCACCAGCACATCGATGCGCGGCCGCCCGAGTTCTTCCGCCGGCACGACGCGCAGGTCGACGACCCGCCCTTGTTTGTCGCGCAGCGGCTCCACGCCCAGCATCCGGAAAGCCTGGGCGATTGTGGCCCCTTCGGTGGAGATGAATTCCCCGGCCCAGAAGGTGTAGCTTACTTTGCGGGGATACTCGCCGTGCTGCTCTTTATACTGCCGAAGGGTTTCTTCTGCCAGCCGTGCCCCGTCTTCCCAGGCCAGGGGCGACGGCGTCGCTTCGGCGTTGATGCCGAACATATTGCGGCCGGTTGGCAAGACATTGGGGTTGAGGACCGGATCGCCGCCCGGGGCGGGGAAGACGGTTCCGCCATTCAGGGCCCGGACCATGGCGTCGAGTTCATTCTGCGAGGCGACGCGCAGGGCGTCGCGGCAGGCCAGCGCCGGGCGGAGCTCCGGCGCCACCGCCGCCGTGTCTTTCGGCGGATGCTGCAGCAGGGCGGTGATCCGCCGACGGGCCGTCGGCAGATAATGCTGATGCAGGTAGTTGATGTCCTGCAACTGCTCCGTCGTGATGCGGCCTGCGTCGCGGTCGCGACGGGCCGTCTCATAGGCTAGCGGATCGGCCGCCACGGCGAGCGTCGTGGTGATCAGGTCCTGCTCGGAATAGGGCTGTCCCAGGGTATAATAGGCGCCGGTAATCTTTTCGTCGGCGATTTCTTCGGTAAAGTTGTCGAGCTGTTCGAGTTCCGCCTCGGTAAACGGAACGGAGAGTGTCGAGTCGAGCCCGAGGTCGCGGTGCAGCCCGAGGCGGACGGCTTCACGCTTGACGCGAAGCCCGATCGCACGGTCGCCCCCCTCCGCCGCCTGCGCGCGGTGGATGTCGTCGAGCAGGGCGCTGTAGCGCTGCCGCATACCGCTTTCTACATATGGCGGCGTGAGATAGGTCACCAGCGCAGCGTGCGTGCGGCGCTTGGCGATGATGCCCTCACCCACGTTCCCGGTCGTATAGTAGTAGAAATGCGGCAGATTGCCCACCAGCACGTCCGACCAGTCGGCCTGCGACTGGGCCACGTTCTTGCCCGGCGTGAACTCCAGGTTCCCGTGCGTTCCGAAATGGATCAGCGCGTCGGCCCCGAATCCTTTCTTCAGATAGAGATAGGGCGCCAGATAGCTGTGCGGCGGAGCTACGCCGGCTCCGTGGACCAGCCGGAACTCGTCGTCGCCCAGCGCGGGACGGGGCTGCGGAAAGAGCAGGATGTTGCCGAACTGCAGGCAGGCCACCGCCAGGCTGTCGCCGCGGACCAGCAAGCGGCCTGGCGCCGGGCCATAGCGGTCCACGACCTCCTGATACTTCTCCGGAAGCAGCGTTTCGTGCGCCCAGGCCTCGTACTGCGGGCGGCTCAGCCACACGGGGTGCGCGGTGCGGAGGAACTCTGCCTGCGCGCCCGGGGCGTACGAGCCCATCACGCTGCCTTCCCGATGCACGAGCCGGCCAAAGGCAGTCTCCGTCGCGGGCAGGCCGCTCACATCGTACCCCTCCTCGCGCAGCCGCAGCAGGAAGCGGTACAGCGAAGGAATCACTTCCATTCCGCTGGCCAGCAGCGCGTCCTTGCCGGGCGACTTGAAATAGCCGATGGCGATCCGCTTCTCGGCGTTGGGCTTCCGGCGCAGGCCCAGATAGCGCGTAAAGTATTCCAGGAAAGCATCGATGCGTTCCTGTTCCGGCGTGTACAGAAAGAACCCGGAATCACTCTCATTTTGCGTTGCGATGCAAAAATTCCCGACGCCCCCGTCGATTTCGGGCACGACCACCCGGGCTGTCAGCGTGCCGCTGCTGACGGGCTGGAGTGGGTCGATCCAGTCGTTATGCGGCTGAATGAGCGGGAAGGGATTGAAAAGCGGAATGTTCTCCTCGTGCAGCCAGTGGATGAACGCGTCGTCACCCAACCTGCCCATCGGCAGATAGATCACGGCATCGGGGTGCAGGGCGCGGATCATTTCTTCCCTCGCCTTCCCGTCGGCCGTGAGCGGATAGACGTTACAGCCCGCCTCCGTGAGCCGCGTGATGAGCGTGTCCACGTGCGCCCGGTTCCCTTCCATCGGGAAGTTCAGGCCAGATATGAAGAGAACTTTGTCGCCGCCTTCGTGGTACAGGCCTTTCTCCCGGAGATAGGCCGTCACCGCCTCGTGGTCCGGGAAATACTTGCCGTATTCCCGGTGGTAGTACATATTCTTCAACAGGGGAACGGGAGCATTGACATCCCGGTCTCCCCAGCGCAGCGGCGTGGCGATACGGCGCAGGTAGCGCAGGCCGTTGCGGTAGTTGGCAGCGCTCGGGTTGCGGAAATAGTCCAGCATTGTCTGCACCTGTTCCGGCGTCAGGTTTTCCTGGACGTCGACGTGCTGGTTGTTCAGCGTGTTGGTAAAAATGGTTACGCCCCGTCGCCCGGATTTCTCCAGTGCGGCGACCTGATTGTCGTCAAGATAGAGGCCGCGGCTGAAAATGACTATGGCGTCGGTGCCGCGCAACGGTTTGCCATCCGCTGCGAGCTGCGCCGCGTCGGCGAACTTCAGGCGGATCCGCCGGCTATCGTTGTTGAGCGCCACGTCGGCCTGCTGGGCCAGCGTGGCGTTGGTCACCAGGATGCGGGTAGGGCGGAGAAAGACCACCCACGCCAGGACCGCCAGAAGGCATGCAACTGCGGCAATCAGACAGATGCGGAAGATTCGGCTACTCTTTGCCTGCCGCATATTCCTGCTTCTTCTTCATGATATCCACGGGTGCGTGGTGCAGGCTGAAACGGATGTGTTCGATATAGATATCCTGGATTTCGGGGATCTCGCCCATGCCTTCCAGCCGGCAGTCTACCTGCAGGCCTTCCTTTTCGAGCGCCTCCCGCCAGTCGACGGCGATGTCGTTGGAGGCGTGGTCACCGGCCACGAAGAGCAGCGGAACAAGGGTCACCCGGCGGGCCTTGGCCGCTTTCAGCCGTGCCAGCATCGTGTCGAAAGTTGGATATCCCTCGAGGGTCGCCACATGGAAGAACGGGTAACCCTGCGCGGAAAACATATAATCGATCTGGCTGTAGGTGGACGTCGCCGGCGTATAAGTGCCGTGGCCCACCAGTACGACATGCGCTTTCAGCTTGGCGTCGGCAGCCGCGCTGTGTCTTGTTGCCAGAATGTCTGCAACCTTCTGGCTGTCGGTCACGTCGTAGAGCAGCGGTGTACCGACGCGGATTTCCTTGAAAAAGCCTTCCACACTGGCCACGTCGCGGCGCAGCGATTCCATCTCAGCTCCGTCCAACAGGGTCGTACTCTGGACAATTACATGGGTAAACCCGTCTGCCCGCAACCGAAGCAATGCTTCCAGCGGTGTTGTCTTCTCGATCCCCCGCGCTTTCAACCGGCGGATCACAATGCGGGAAGTATAGGCATCCCGCAGCGTCAGCTCCGGAAAAGCTTCCGCCGCTTTGGCATTGATGGCATCGATGGTCTTCGCCCGGGTCTCGTCGTACGTTGTCCCGAAATGCACCATCAGCAAAGCCGCCTTATCCCCCGGCTTCAGCGAGCCCAGCAGGTCTTTCTCTCGATAATGATCCTGCTCTTGCGCCGACAAACCGACTGTCGTCACCATGATTATTCCAAGTAAAAGAAAAAAATGTCTCATAATTAACAAAGATAACACTTTTTCTCCAACTATCGCGACGTACTCAGCTGTTCGGTAGCATAGTCATACTCCGATCCCTTGGTGCTGTGCGGTATGCTGAAGATGACGAGCATGACCAGCACTGCCAGGCAGACGAGCCACTTGTTATGCTTCCACTTCAAAGTGGCAAGGGCGGCGACGAAGAAAAGAAAGGCGATGAGTGTCTTGTTGTCGGTCAGGTCTGTGCCGAGAGGGAATCCGGTCCACCAGGGCCCGAAGGCCACATGCTGCACAAGGGGGCCCAGGATGAATCCGCCCGCGAACAGCGTGACTGCCGTGACAATCAGCCACGTGCTGTATTTCTTGCGGGCAATGATTCGCAGGAGTGTATAGACGGCAAACAGCATCGCCGCGAACATAAACAGGATGTGCGGGATCAGGATGCCGGCGGGAACATCGTTGCGGAAACGGATTACGGGTGGATTGACGGTGCAGAAATCTTTTCCGCCTACCGTGATATAGTACTGCAACTTCCCGGCCACAGGCTGTACCGGCAGTGTGGCTTGCCACGCATCATCTTTCCAACTGAAATCCACGGTGGTGTATTCATCGGACGTCGGATAGCGACGATAATGCAATTGTGCGCTGACCGTTGATGGAACGCCATCAAGCGTCACGGTCCTATCGGTTCGCATACCAGTCCTGGGCAGTTTCAACAGATAACTTTCTCCGTCCAGTTCCACGGTCACCCGCTGGGGATTGGTAGGACCGGTCTTGCGTTGGTAGATGCTCAGCGTCAAGGTAATGATAATGGCCAAAAGCCAGCATACCCAGTTTTTCATTTCTCGTCAGGATTAAGTTTAACTTGTAAAAGGATGGTTTCATCGTCGCGAAGCACCTTCACGGGAATGGTGGTGCCTGCCTGGAGTTCTGACAGGCGCTGCATATATTCATTGATGTCCTTGACGGGTTTCCCGTCGATTTCCTGGATGATGTCTCCGCTCCGCATACCTGCTTCGTGGGCTGGTTTTCCGGGCATTACGATGTCGGCACGAAGCCCGGGAGCGGTGCTCGCCCCCGTGACGTCGGGCATCAGTCCCAAAGTTACTTTGAACTTGGCATGGCTCATCTGCTGGCTGCTCGGCACGTTGATGAAATCCGGTGCTTCCGGCATGCATGCCAGTTGGGCAACCAGTTCTTCCGTGAAGGCAAGAGCCAGTTGCATCCCGTCATAATTCAGGGTGGAAGGGGTATCGTCGGGCGTATGATATTCCATATGCCCCCCTGTCGTGAGATAGAATACAGGGATGTCTGCCGCCACGAACGACGCCTGGTCGCTCGGTCCATAGCCATCGGGCGTACAGGTGATGTGCAGGCCTGTCTGTTCAGCGGCCTTTTCGGCCATCGCCTTGAATTCCGGACTTGTGCCCGTCCCGGAAACGCTCAGGGAGCTGTCGCGCATTCGCCCCACCATATCCAGGTTCACCATGGCGACGATTCCTTTCAGATCGGCAGGGAGGTTGAACCGCTGGTCATCTGCGTGCTTCATCCATTCCACAAAACGCTTTGATCCGGCAATGCCCTGTTCTTCTGCACCGAAGAATGCGAATACAATACTGCGTTGCGTCTTCACTTTTTTTAAGTGCCGGGCCAGCTCGAGGATCACGGCAATTCCGCTGGCATTGTCATCTGCGCCGGGATGAACGCCCAGTGTGTCGGGGCGGCGCGAACCCGACTTTTCGCCTCCCATTCCCAGATGGTCATAGTGTGCTCCGACGACAATGTATTCGTGTCTCAGTCTCTTGTCTTTACCTGGAAGAACGGCGATGATGTTATGGGTGGTCTTCTGCTTCTCGTTCTTTCCGTAGGTGAAATCCTGATAGAACCCTGTTTTCCGCTTGCCTTTGACAACGGGTTTGAGTCTCAGGCCTCTTAATTTGCCGGCCAGATAATCGGATGCAAGGGTATCTCCGGCCGTTGCCGGAAATCTGCCGCCCAGTTCCTGCGAAGCCAGATATTCCACCGTTTGCTGCATATCACGTTGATTCTGCGCCTGAGAGGGCATGGAAAGCGCCAGCGCCAGAAATATCAAAACATATGCTTTCTTCATGGAAAAGAATTGTTTAGGACAATGTCTCAATCTCTGGCAAAGATACAATCTTGCTGAATGATATTGATATTTTTTTGTTACATTTGAACCCCGTTACCAAACGTTGTGTCTTATGAACACCAAGTATGTATTTGTGACGGGAGGAGTGGCTTCGTCTCTGGGAAAAGGTATTGTGGCAGCATCTCTTGCCAAACTTTTGCAGGCACGCGGCCTGCGTGTCACCATTCAGAAATTCGATCCTTACATCAACATCGATCCCGGAACGCTCAATCCGTATGAACACGGCGAATGCTATGTGACGGAAGACGGTGCCGAGACGGACCTAGACTTGGGACATTACGAACGTTTTTTGGGAGTGCATATGTCCAAGGCGAACAATGTGACTACGGGAAAGATTTATCACACCGTCATTACGAAGGAGCGCGAAGGTGCCTATCTGGGAAAGACGGTCCAGATCGTTCCACATATTACCGATGAGATCAAGCGCAGGATGCTCCTGTTGGGCCGGACGGGCGACTATGATGTCATCCTGACCGAGATCGGTGGAACCGTCGGTGATATGGAATCACAGCCGTTCATCGAGGCGGTCCGCCAGTTACAGTGGGAACTGCCGGATGAGGACTGCATGTCCATTCACCTGACCTTGATCCCGTATCTTCGTGCGGCAAAGGAACTCAAGACGAAACCCACGCAGCACTCCGTGCAGATGCTCCAGCAGAGTGGCGTCAAACCCGATGTGATCGTATGCCGGACCGAACAGCCCCTTACAACGGATCTCCGTCGCAAGATCGCGCTCTTCTGTAATGTCAAGCCCGGACACGTAATCCAGAGCATCGATGCGTGGAGTATCTATCAGGTACCGCTCAATCTGCACGAAGAGCATCTGGACGAGCTGGCGGTCCGTAAACTCCAGATTGAGAATTTCTCCCAGCCGGAACTGGGCAAATGGAAGGAATTCCTGGGGCGCCTGCAGTATCCCAAACGTGAAGTAAGCATCGCTTTGGTGGGTAAATATGTGGAATTGCAGGACGCCTACAAATCCATTCAGGAAGCTCTGGTACACGCAGGCGCCGCAAACGAATGCAGGGTGAATGTCAAGACAATCCATTCCGAGCAGGTTTGTGAAGAGAATGTGGCGGAAGTGCTTGCGGGCATGGATGGCATCCTGGTGGCACCCGGATTCGGAGAGCGGGGTATCCCCGGCAAGATCGCAGCAGTGCGTTTCGCCCGCGAAAACGGTATCCCTTTCTTCGGGATTTGTCTCGGCATGCAGATGGCCGTCGTGGAATTCGCCCGTGACGTGCTGGGTTATGCCGATGCCATGTCAACGGAAATGAACCCGGGAACGACGCATCCCGTCATCGACTTGATGGAGGAACAGAAGACTACGACGATCAAAGGCGGAACGATGCGATTGGGCGCGTTCGCTTGTAAGCTGGAGCCGGGTACACTGGCTTCCCGCATCTATGGACAGCCCGTTGTGCAGGAACGACACCGACATCGCTATGAATTCAATGATGCCTATCGAGCCGTTTTCGGGCAAGCCGGCCTGGTGCTCTCCGGAACCAACCCTGATACCGGATTGGTCGAAATTGTGGAGATTCCTTCGCATCCGTTCTTTATCGGTACGCAGTTCCATCCCGAATTCAAAAGTACCCCGGAACAGCCACAGCCCATCTTCGCAGCATTCATCAAGGCCGCCTTGCGTAATGATGGCTGAAAAAAAACCCCGTGACTGGCAGAATCGCGGGGCTGGCACACACTATAATAAAAAAACCTCCAAGGCTACAGCAGGCGGAGCGTGCCGAAACCGTAGAGGAAAACGTAACCGAGAACGATGCTGATGGCGCCGACGATCAGGCCGATTTTAGCCATGTCCTTCTGCTTGACAAGGTTCGTGGCGAAGGCCAGTGCGTTCGGGGGTGTCGAGATGGGGAGTACCATTGCACTGCTGGAGGCGATAGCTACGCCGATCAGTACGATGGCAGTGCCACCGATGGGAGCCAGTTTGTCGCCCATTGCATTGCAGACGACGGCCAGGATGGGCATCAGCAGGGCAGCTGTCGCTGAATTCGAAATGAAGTTCGACAGCGCGTAGCAGATCAGGCCTGACAGGATGAGAATCAGCAGCGGGGAGAACGAATCGAACGGAATGCTCCTGACCAGCAGCGAGGCAAGTCCTGAGACATTCATAGCGTAACCCAGTGCGAAACCGCCGGCCACCATCCAGATGACAGACCAGTTGATTTCTTCAAGGTCGCGCCGGTCGATGACGCCGGTCGTACAGAAGATAGCCAGTGGAAGCAAGGCCACTGTATAGGTATTGATGCCTGTGAACGAGTCGAGCAGCCAGAGCAGTACGGTCACGATGAATGTCACGATGACGATCTTGGTCTTGCGGTCACGTTTCATCTCGCCTTCGATGACCAGGTCGACTGTTTTCTGCGTGAACGGGAAGATCTTCTTGATCAACAGCCAGCTGATGAACAACAGGAGGATGACCAGCGGCACCATCATCAGCATCCACTGGCCGAAACCGATGTTGAGGTTCAGTCCTTCGGGGTCGTTCAGGTATTTGAGGGCGATCGTGTTGGGCGGTGTGCCGATCGGGGTGCCGATGCCGCCCAGGTTGGCCGCGACAGGAATACTGAGGGCCATGGCGATGCGGCCCTTTCCGTTGGTGGGCAATTGCTTGAAAACCGGGGCCAGGAACGTCAGCATCATAGCAGCCGTGGCAGTGTTGCTGATGAACATCGAGAACAGGCCGGTGATCAGCAGGAAGCCCAGCAGCACCATCTCACTCTTGTTGCCGAAGGGTTTAAGCAGGATCTTGGCCAGATGGACGTCGAGCCCGGTTTTGGTGGCTGCGATGGCCAGCACGAAACCGCCGAGGAACAGCATGATCACCGGATCAGCGAAGCAGGCCATGATTCCTTTGTAACTGAGGAGGGAGCCGACCTGAGCCGGATCACAGATCCATTTGATGCCTGAGTCCGAAGCGGAAAACAACAGCAGGGCCATAATCGCAATGGAGGTGGCCCAAGCCGGGACAGGCTCAAGAATCCACATCAGTGTCGCAAAGGCGAAGACGGCAATGATGCGTTGCTGGACCACCGTCAGGCCGTCGATGCCGAAAGCGCTGACTGGAAGCAGGAACAGCGTAATCGTGACGGCCGCGATGACCAACAGACTGGCCGTCCTTCGTTTGATCCGGCCAGCCTGGTGCTTCAGTTCCATTCCCATCTGGTAGATGGATTCTACCAGATGGAAACCGGGGAAATTTTTATACATAGGAGACTACTCCGGATTCTTGGAGTGGTAGTAATCGAGCGGTTCGCCGTTGATGGCGTCGCGGGTGTGGTTCATCCAGACCTGACGGATGGACGGCAGTTCGAGCAGGCCTTTCTCGATCATCGTCGCGTTGTTGCAGGTAAAGCCGGAACCGTTGGCGCCGAAGAAGATTTTCCAGCTGCAGTCTTCCACTTCGCCCTCGTCGTTGGCTTCGGCGAGGAGGTCTGCAAAGGTGTAATTCTTGCCTTCGAATTTCTCGGGCAGGTCGTCGCCGGCCATGTCGTTGTGGCCGTGGTCGCCGTCAATCGACATCAGCGGGTGCAGATAGACCTTGAGGTTGCTCTTGTTCAGGCCGGCGTCGGACATGCGCTCATACACGTGGGTCTTGAAATTCTCCATCATGTCGACGGTACCCACGAAGTAGTGCGGATTGAGTTCCTGCAGGGCATCTTCCAGTTGGGTGTAGCGGATGTTGGCCTTGTAGGTGTCGTAGGAGTCGGGGTTACCGTGGCCCATGAAGGCGACGATGTCTTTGGAAGCCTGGCTCTTGTAGAGATTGTTGAGTTCCTTGGCTACGGCCGGGACATCCTTGTCGGCATCCTGCAGAAGGGGGACGCCGAGCTTGAGGACGACGCGCGACAGATAGTCGTCGTCGATGTCGCCGTTGGCATTGTTGGCGAAGTCCTTGATGTAGTTGATCACGCGGGTGTATTCCTCGCCCGGGATGACCTGGAGCGACTGGACCACGATTTCGTTGTACATAACACCCTTCTGGGCGAAAGCGGTGAGCCAGAACGGCGGGGCGTAGTAGTTGCGCACCTCGGCGCCGTCGGCGGCGTTTTCACCGGCCGCGGCCCGGTTGATGCAAATGGCGGACGAGAAGGACAGGTACACGTCGTAGCCCGAGAAGGCGCTCTTGTAAGCATCGACCGTCGCGTCGAACGCATCGAAAGCCTGCTGCCAGGTAGAGCCGAAAGCGACCAGCAGGATGGCCTTGTTGTTCTTCTTGTTTTTCTTGACCGTCTCGTTGACGGCTTTCTGGTAGGCGTTGTAATTGTACTCGTTGTTCTCGCGCGGTTCGCAGGCGGAGAACCCGAAGACAAGCCCTGCCAGCAGGGCAAGGGTCAAAAGTTTAGTTTTCTTCATATTGTTTTGAATTGTAATTGTTGTTTATGGTAGTATTGAATTTGTCACTCACTTTCCGGCCTTGGTTGAAGCGGACAGTCAGGCCGAGATAGAACGTGGAGCCCGGAGTCGTTGTACCCAAGTGCAGGCCGTGCGGTGTACGGTCCACGTAGTTGAAAATGTTGTCCACACCGGCTTCGATCCGCCAAGATGTCCGTTTGGAATGGCCCAGGTCGTGCCCGGTCGAGATGCGCCAGATTTGGTAGCCCTTGCCGTCGCCGTCGATCTGGTAGTGGCGTTTGGAGGACATCCGGCCATAGAGGCCCGCGCTGAGCCGGTAGTCCGGCGAGAAGCGGTGGTTCCAGGTCACGAAGAGATTCCCCTTGTGGTGCGCCGTGCCGTCGATGGTCACCTGTCGCATCCGGTCGTGGTCGGCGTCGTACTGGTTGGCATCGGTGTCGAGCCAGCTGTAGCCCAGGCCGAGGGCCCAGTCGCGGAAGCTGTAGCGGGCGCTGAAGTCCACGCCCAGCGTGCGGGCGTCGTCCACGTTCTGGTATTGCCGGGTCCGGACCGGATCGTATTGGATGATATATTCGGCTGGCGCCTCGTAGTTGGGAATCGTCACGAGGGTGATCATATCTTTTACCCGGTTGTAATAGCCTGTCACGTTGAGGCTCAGCCCCGATAGCGTGTATTCCCCGCCCAGCGAGAAATAATTGCTGGTCTGCGGGCGCAGCCCCAGGTTGCCCAGATAGAGATAGGTGCCGCTCATCTGTTTGACATAGCGGTAATGAAGCTCTTTGGGCGTAGGGGTCTTGAACCCCTGGCTCCAAGTGACGCGAATGCGCCACGGCAGACCCAGGGCCAGCATCGCGGACACCTTGGGCGTGACTTTCACGCCGAACTGCCCGTTCCAGGTGAGCCGGGCGCCGCCGGCGAGCTGGATCCGGTTCCGGCCGAAATCATGCTGCCATTCGTCCTGGGCATACAGAGCTGCCGTCCAGTCGCTGACGGTGCCGCCCACGACGCGGGTGGGCGCGTAGAGCCAGTCGTAGCGATACTCGACGCCCGTGTTGAGCAGGTTGTCGGCGGGGAGCCGGAAGATGCCCTTCAGGCTGGCCATTGCCCGACGCTGGTCGCTTTGCATCTCCGTCTGGTCGGGGAGGTAGGGGAAGTAGGGATAATAGATCGTGCCCTTGCTCTTTTCGTAGTCTTCCACGAGCGTGGTAGCCGTGAAATAATACATATAGGCGTGTCGGTTCCAGTCAAGGTCGAGCGTCACTACGTCGGTGGCGTTGGGTTTCCATTTGGCACCTGCCGAGGCGGAGGCGTTACGGTACTGCAGGTCGTAGGTATGGACGTCGAACTGGGCGTATTTGCCGTTGGGCCGGTAGATGCGTTTGCCGTAAAGGGTGCCGCCGGCATAGAGTTCCAACTTGTCGGACGCCGCGAAAGTGAGCTGCTCGCCAACCTGGGCGTTGGTGTGCCGGTTCACCGTTTTGTTTTGCGAGTCGGTGACGGGTTCGTGCAGGCTGGGAGCATATTCTACGGACGTATTCTGCCAGCCGTCTGAATGTTGCAGCTGGAAGTTGGTCAACGAGCTGAAACGTCCATATTTCAAGCCGATGGCATTGTGCTGCCGTACATCGTTGTAGGAGCCGTAACGGGTGCTGTTCTCCAGCAATAGTCCTTCTTCCCGGTGCTTGCGCGTGATGATGTTGATGACGCCGGCGATGGCGTCGCTGCCGTAGAGGGCCGACGAGGCGCCCTTGACGATTTCAATCTTTTCGATGTTGCGGGGATCGATCAGCGAAAGGTCATTCTCCCCGCCCACGTCGCCATGGATGCGCTTGCCGTCGATCAGGATGAGGATATAGCTGTTGCCCAGGCCGCCAAGCTGCATGTGCGAACCCATGTCGTCTTCGTTGAAGGCGAAAGCGGAAGTCAACCCCGAAAGGATGTCTTCCAACGAACGTCCGGCATAATTGTCCAGCATCCGGCCGGAAATGACTTCCGTCTGGACGGGAACGTCCTTGAGCAGGTGCAGGGTGCCCGTAGCCGTGACGACAGTCTCCGGAATCGTATCCTGCAGGTACGATTGCGCCGACAACGTGACGGTCAGGCACAGGGCCCATCCGATGAGCAATAACGCGCGAATCTTCATTTTTCCGCTCCCGCTTGTTCCTGAGCGGGCGAATCCAAATTCGTTCTGGCAGGTCTTCTGGCTTTCCCCGGTCCGCTCCGCCTTCCCAAGCCTTGCAGCCGGAGCGCCTTCAGAAAGGCGGCGCGCTGCGCTCAGTGGCGATCTTGAAACGGACCCCGAATGGGGATCACAGCTGCAGGTACAGCCCCGGTATTTCACCGGGTTCCCTTGCATCGGCGCGGCGGTTCCGCCGCCCGATTACCAAAATCGAGGCAAAGATAGAAAAAAATAGGGAAATTGTTTATCTTTGCGCCCGATTCCGGTGTCCGACGCCTCTTGCCGGAGGCGGGGAAGAATAGGGAATCCGGTGCGAATCCGGAGCAGACACCGCTGCTGTGAGTCCTGTGGAACGCCTTGACAATCCAGTGTCACTGCCTTTTGGCGGGAAGACGTCAGGGAGGGACGAGCCAGAAGACCTGCCGGGATCAGGATGGAAATGAAGCTTTCGGGTAATAAAAGCTTACGGGATCGATGAGATTCGGATACAGACTGATAGTGTCACTGGCCCTGCTGGGGCTGAGTGTCCCACTTGCCGGACAGGATTCCCTGTCGGTGAAGGGGGCGCTCGGCGATACGCTTGTCCTGCACAACGCGACCGTAACGGCCAAGAGCCGGGAGCAGCAGTTGCGTGAGGGCGCCTTTGCCGTGGGCGCACTCAACATCCGTTTGCAGGCCAGCACTCTGCAATCCCTTACCCAGGCTATCGACCGCACGGCAGGCATCCGTATCCGCGAAGAAGGGGGGGTCGGCAGCGACTTCGACCTGTCCATCAACGGCATGAGCGGCAATTCCATCCGTTACTTCCTCGACGGAATGCCACTTGACGCCAAGGGAACCGGCATGACGCTGGCCAACCTGCCCGTCAACATCATCGATCGCGTCGAAATCTACAAAGGTGTGATTCCCGCCAGTTTCGGCAGCGACGCACTGGGCGGCGCCGTCAACATCATCACGAACCGGAGCAACCGCGATTACCTCGACTTCTCCTACGGCATCGGCTCTTTTCATACCCACAAGGCCGATTTCAGCGCCCAGTACATCGGCAAGAAGACCGGACTGATCTTCAAACCCGTCCTCAGCGCGAATTATTCGAAGAACGACTATCTGATGCATGACGTCAAGGTGCGCAATGAGGAACATACGGCTTTCGTCATCAAGGATCTGCCACGCTTCCACGACGACTATCTCTCGCTGTTCGGACAGTTGGAGGTCGGTGTGGCCGACCGTTCCTGGGCAGACGCGTTCTTCGTATCGGCTTCTGTGTCGAAGATCGACAAGGAGATCCAGACCGGTGCCACGCAGGACCGTGTCATCGGCATGGCGGAGCGGAATACGCAGTCGCTCAACGTGGCGGCCCGTTATGAAAAAGCCGGTTTCCTGACGGAGGGGATGCAGTTCCAGGCGTCGGTCTCCCACACGTGGGACCATTCCCAAACCATCGATACGACCTACCGTCGCTATTATTGGGACGGAACCTATATCAACGGAGGTTACAGTGAAATCCGCAGCCGCGGCAAGACCTGGCGGCATTACCGGCGGCCGATGACGGTGCTTCGCTCCAACCTGGCCTACCGCGTGGCGGACGGTCACGAACTGGCACTGAACTACCTGCTCAACCGTACCGGCAACAAACAGGTGGATACCTGGGATTCCGATTTCGTGCCGACCGACGATGTGCTGGCCAAGCACATCATCAGTCTCTCCTATGACCAGTCACTGCTGGAAGGCCGGATGAACAACGCGCTGTTTGTCAAAGACTATGTCAATCACTTGACCGTCGGTCAAAGTGAGATTCCTTCGACGACCGGCTCCGACAAGGTCAAAGGATCCAATACGCAGAACTACCTGGGATATGGCGTCGGTACCCGCTATCTCTTTGCTGATCCGCTGGCCGTCAAGGGCTCCTTTGAGCACAGCATCCGGCTTCCCGTTTCGCGGGAGGTGCTGGGCAACGGCTCCACGGTTTATCCCAACGTGGCCCTCAAACCCGAGATCAGTGACAACTTCAATCTGGGACTCTTCGGCACCTTCGACCTGGGTGGCGGCCATACGCTTTCCTATGAGGCGAACGGATTCTTCCGACTGGTGGACAATTACATCCGGGCAACCGTGACGGAAACCGAAAGCATGATGCAGTACGTCAATGTGGATGCTGTCCATATCAAAGGTGTGGACGGAGAAATCCGTTATGACTGGGCAGGGAAACTGCATGCGGCTGCCAATGTCAGTTACGACGACAGCCGCGATATGCGCAAATATACGCAGTCCGGCGACCTTTCAGTGACCTATAAGAACCGGACCCCGAATCGTCCGTGGACCTATTGCAATGCCGAAGTTTCCTATACCTTCCGTAATGTGGGACTCCGCGACAGCCGCCTGCGCCTGACGGCCGATTACCAGTATGTACACTGGTTCTATCTCACCTGGGCCGCCTACGGTTCCGCCTCCACCAAATCCAAAGTTCCGACGCAGCACATCACCAATGCATCGCTGCTCTACGCCTGGCAGGGTGGACGGTATAACGTGTCGCTGGAGTGCACCAACCTGCTTGACGCACTCGCCTTCGACAACTATATGCTGCAGAAGCCCGGACGCGCCTTCTTCTTGAAATTCAGATTATTTCTATAAATAAAACAAAACATGACGAACGATATGAAAACAATGAAACAATTGCTCATCCTGGCCATTACGCTGGTCTCGATGCTGTCGATGGCAATCAGTTGCCGTGAACCCGAGCCGGAGCCGGAACCGGAGCCGGTGGTGGTGGACAAAGATTACAACTTTGACCTCTATGTCTGTGCTGTCAAGCACGGCGGTATGAGCCAGAACAAGAACGGCACGTATGTGCGCAGTGTCCCCGCACTGACTGCCGATCAGCCGCGCGTTGAATTCACCGGCAAGGGTGTTGACATCACGCAGAACTATACCCTCGAGAGCATTACCCGTGGCAAGTATTACTATCAGGTGCCGCAGAAGGCGACCGGCGGCTTCGTGAAATTCCACATTGAGCGCAATGCGGCCGGCGATGAGTCCATCGTCGAAGACGCGGAAGTCCCCTTCAAGGACAATGTCTATTCCGCCCGCAAGTACACGCACGCCTGGATTGGCGACAGCACCACGCTCGTCATCATCGGAACGGCTGACAAGGCCAAGAAGATCATTTGGTCGAAACTCAGTGAATCGAATCTCGCCATCCAGAGCGAGGGTACGTTCGACATCAAACTTCCCGAAGGATTCAACGCTTTCTCCACCGCGGGTCTGCTGACCTATCGCAAGAGCGACAAAAAACTCTACTATTTCTATCTGACAAAGCGCGAAGCAGGCCAGTCCGATGCGGCCACGTCCGTAACGAACATTGCCATCATCAATCCGGAGACGATGCAGGTCGAATCCAATACCGCCGTTCCGTCCGCCGTCATGGAAGAGACGGCCGGCAGTGCCTATGGCGAACTGATGCAGAGCATGATCATGTACGATGAGGCCGACAATCTGTATGTGGCCGGTATGATCACGGTAAACGATCAGGAGATGGGTATCCTGCGCCGCATCCCCGTGGGCTCCAAGACCTTTGACGCTACCTGGAACGGTTTCCCGAACCCGGAAGGCAAGCTCCTGACCGTCCAGTACCTGGGCAACGGCAAGGCGCTGAGCTATTCGCGTGATGAAACGCTGGGAACGAAGATCGACAGCAAGAGTCATTTCTATTCCATCATCAATTTGGCCAACGGCTCGCGCGAACGCGTGAAATTCAACGGTCAGGATCTGCAATATTGCGGTGGCCGCTTCTCGCAGCGCAGCGTCGTGGTCAACAACAAGGCCTATATCGGCGTCGGTGGCGAGGTCGAAGGTGAGGCCGAGACGAACTATCCGACCATCTACATTTACGACTGCAAGACCGGTGTGGTGGAGAAGGGAATCGAACTCTCCAAGGGCTTCTGCTTCGACATCATCCGCGCGATGGACGTCAAGTAAGATTTGTTAACTTTGTGTCCGATGAAACCGCAGCTGCTCATCGGCGCCATGCATTCGGGAAGTGGGAAGACCACTTTCACCATGGGACTCCTGCAGGCTTTGCGACGGCAAGGCCTGCAGGTTCAACCGTTTAAATGCGGCCCCGATTACATTGACACCCGCTTCCACGCAGTAGCGGCCGGGCGGGAGTCGGTCAATCTCGACACCTGGCTCGCTTCCGAAGCGCATGTGCGGGATCTCTATGCCCGCTATGGCGCTGAGGCCGATGTCTGCGTCGTCGAAGGGGTGATGGGCCTGTTTGACGGCTATGATCGGATGCAGGGCAGCAGTGCGGCCATCGCACAGTTGCTGGACATCCCGGTCGTGCTGGTGGTGGGCGCCCGCTCGATGGCCTACACCGTGGCAGCGCAACTGCATGGGATGAAGACTTTCCTGCCCGGACTACGACTGGCGGGCGTGGTCTTCAATCAGGTTTCATCGGAGAATCATTTCCGCTTCCTGCGTGAGGCGTGTGTGGATGTCGGCCTGCGTTGTTTCGGCTGGCTGCCTAAGGCCCCTGGACTCGAGGTTCCTTCCCGCCATCTGGGGCTGACACTGGCTGCCGAACAGGAGATGACGGCCTGGATTGACCGGGCGGCAGATCTGATTGCGATGCATATTGATTTGGATGGTTTGATGGCAGCGGTGACCTGTCCGGCCCCAACTATGGCGATGCGTCCAGCCGTTTCACCCGGGCATCTGCGGGTTGCCGTGGCCCGGGATGCCGCTTTCAACTTTACGTATCGGGAGAATCTGGCACGACTGGCGCAGCTGGGTCCGGTATCTTTTTTCAGTCCGCTGGCCGGAGATCCGTTGCCGTCGGCTGATCTGGTTTATCTGCCGGGCGGGTATCCGGAACTTTTCGCGGCTGAACTGTCGGCGCAGCAGGGTTTGATGGCACAGTTGCGTGCCTTTGCCGAAGCAGACGGCCGTATCCTGGCTGAGTGCGGCGGGATGATTTATCTCTCGCAGGCCATTGAGGGCGTGCCGGGCGGCCCTTATCCTCTCTGTGGCATCTTGCCTCTCTCGGCTACGATGGACGGGGCCCGGCTTCACTTGGGATATCGTCGCCTCGTGGATGCGGCCGGGCGGGAGTGGCGCGGCCACGAGTTTCACTATTCTGATGTGACGGCATCGATGCCCTCGGTTGCCACACAGTTCAATGCACGGGGAGAGCAGGTATCCACGCCGCTCTACCGCTGGAAAAACGTCATTGCGGGTTATACGCATCTATATTGGGGAGAAACCGATTTGTTGAAACTATGGGATTGATGAAAAAAACAGGCTGGGGCTTACTTGCGGCACTGCTGATGCTGGCCGTTTCCTGTAAAGGAGGCAGCCCGAAAGGAGCCGCCGTGATCTCCGGTACAAAGTCAGGGGTCATTACACCCGTCTATGCCACGGGTTTCCGCGTCAGTTATACCGATGACGGCTGTCTGGTGGATATCCAGGATCCGCAGCGGGAGGAAAGTCAGTCGTTTCACTACCTGCTTGTGCCGCATGGCAGTCGGCCGGCCCACGTGCCGGACGGATATACCCTTCTCGAAGTTCCCGTGCAGCGCATCGTCTGCATGACTTCACTGCAACTCTCCAATTTCATCTGTCTCGACGAACTTGACCGCGTAGTCGGCGTTACGAGTACACGACATCTTTTCAATGCCGACATGAAACAGCGGCTGGCCGACGGACGGACACAGAAAATCGGCATTGAGGGAAACTTCGACAATGAGGTAATCCTGGGCCTCGATCCCGACCTGATTCTCATTTCTCCTTTCAAGCGCGGGGGGTATGAGGCCCTCAAGGGTGTGGATATTCCGCTGATTCCGCATCTGGGCTACAAGGAGATGACCCCGCTTGGCCAGGCGGAGTGGATCAAGTTCGTGGGGCTGCTCACAGGGGAGGAAGAAAAAGCCAATGCCGTCTTTGCCGGCATCGAAGAACGTTACAATGCCTTGAAGGCGCTGACTGCCGATGTCAAGGATCGCCCCGTGGTACTCAGTGGTGAGTTGCATGGCGGAAACTGGTATGTCGGGGGTGGCCGCAGCTTCCTGGCCCAGATTTTCCGTGACGCGGGCGGGGAATATTTCCTGCCTGAGGACGAAAACTCCGGCGGGCTGAACCTGGATTTCGAGACCGTGTATAGCCAGACGGCCCATGCACAGTACTGGCGCATCGTCAACAGCTACAACGGCACGTTCAGTTACGACGCCCTGAAGGCCGAAGACGCACGTTATGCCGATTTGTATGCCTTCCAGAACAAAGGCGTGATCTATTGCAACATGCGCGAGAAACCCTTCTACGAAAACATGCCCGTGCAGCCCGACGTCGTTCTGGCTGATTTGATCCATATTTTCCACCCGTCTTTGTTGCCAGCCGGTTACCAACCGGTCTTTTACGCCTTGTTGCCATGAAGCGCTCCGTGACCCTGGGTATGATCCTGCTGGGCGTGTCGATCCTCGTCCTGTTTTTCCTGAACCTGCTGCTGGGCTCGGTTTCGGTTCCGGCGGGCCAGGTGTGGAAGATCCTTTGGGGAGGGGAAGTGAGTAATCCGATCTGGGCGAATATCGTGCTCAAGTCACGCTTTCCGCAGGCGCTGACGGCGCTGGTGGCCGGCGCGGGTTTGTCGGTTGCGGGTTTGCAAATGCAGACTGTATTCCGCAATCCGCTGGCCGGGCCTTCGGTATTGGGCGTCAGTTCGGGCGCGAGCCTGGGTGTGGCGTTCGTGGTGTTGCTTTCCGGCCGTTTGGGCGGCGTCGCCCTGAGCCGTCTCGGCTATATGGGTGAGTTCGCCATGACGGTGGCGGCCATCATCGGCGCCCTGGCCATCATGGCGCTCATCGTCTGGGTGGCACAGAAGGTGCGGGGCAACGTCACGCTGCTGATTATCGGTGTGATGATCGGCTATGTGGCAACAGCCATCATCGGGGTGCTCAAGTTTTTCTCTGCGGAAGAAGATGTGCGGGCCTACGTGGTGTGGGGCCTCGGCAGTTTTGCCCGCGTATCGGGCGGACAGGTGATGACCTTCGCCCTCATCATGGCAGTATTGCTGCCGCTCTCCTTCTTGTTGGTCAAGACCCTGAATCTGCTGTTGCTGGGCGACGGATACGCCCGCAATCTGGGTCTGAATATCCGTCGGGCTCGTCTTTGGGTCATCACTTGTGCGGGTGTGCTGGTGGCTATCGTCACAGCTTATTGCGGTCCCATCTCTTTTTTGGGATTGGCGGTACCGCATCTTTGCCGGGGCATTTTCCGGACTTCGGACCACCGTGTATTGATGCCCGCATCCCTGTTGGCTGGCGCGTCCCTGGCCTTGTTGTGCAACCTGCTTGCCCGGATGCCGGGCTTCGAGGGAGCGCTCCCTGTCAATTCGGTCACGGCCCTGATTGGCGCACCGGTCGTCGCGGTCGTGCTTTTCCGGCGTAGAAAGGAGGATACGGGCGAATGAAACAGGAAGAGACCATCCGGATCGAAGGCTTGTCGATCGGTTACCGGAGCAAGCATGGAGTCAAGACCGTGGCGGAAGGGATTTCCGACAGCATCCGCAGCGGGGAAATGACTTGTCTGCTGGGCGTGAACGGGGCCGGCAAATCGACGCTGCTGCGCACTTTGTCGGGTTTCCTGCCACCGTTGGCCGGTGAGATTTCATTGCTCGGCAAGCCACTCGCCTCTTATCGCGAGCGGGAACTGGCAACGGTCATCGGCGTTGTCCTCACGGAGAAGAGCAATCTGCAGAACATGACGGTCACAGAACTGGTCGGGATGGGCCGCAGCCCGTACACGGGCTTCTGGGGGCGCCTCTCGGCCGCTGACCGGCGCAAGGTTGAGGAATCGCTGACTTTGGTCGGTATTGCCCCGCTTCGGAACCGCATGGTTCAGACCCTGAGCGATGGTGAGCGGCAGAAGGTGATGATTGCCAAGGCGCTGGCGCAAGAAACTCCGCTCATCTTCCTCGATGAGCCGACGGCATTCCTCGATTATCCGAGCAAAGTGGAAATCCTGCATCTGCTCCATCGGCTTTCGCACGAAATGGGCAAAACGGTTTTCCTTTCCACGCACGATCTGGAACTTGCCCTGCGGGTTGCCGACCGGGTGTGGCTCATGTCCAAACAGGGCGAAGTGCGGACAGGCTCTCCGGAGAACCTGATTGTCGATCCGGAGACCGGACGCTTCCATTTCGAGCCGTAGTCCGCCTTCAGAATCAGACGGGTAAGACGTTATTGCATCTGGCGGAGACGGACGTCGATGCCGGGAAGGAGGGCCGGGAGGCCGGTCAGGTCGGTGTTGCCGAAATGATAGGGGATGAGCACCTTGGGCTGAATGGTCTGGGCGGCGCGGACGCATTGCTCGACAGTCATCGTGTACGGCTGGTTCACCGGAAGAAGAGCGACGTCGATGTCTTTCAACTCGGCCATTTCCGGAATGTCCTCGGTGTCGCCGGCGATGTAGATGCGCAGGCCGTCGATGGTCAGCACATAGCCGTTGCCATTGCCTTTCGGATGGAAGTTCTCCCGGCCGGGCGTGGTATTGTAGGCGGGGACGGCGTCGAGGCTGATAACGTTGGTCAGCTGCAGATTCTCACCGTTGGCGATGTATTCTCCCTTGCCGAGTTGTTCACAGCTCTTTGCGTTGCCGATCAGCTGGGTATTGTCTCCCGTCAGGGCTTCGATGGCTTCCGCATCCAGGTGGTCACCGTGTTCGTGGGTGATCAGGATGAAGTCGGCCTTCGGGAATTCGGTAGCGTAGTCGGTGGTTTTCCCGTGTTTGGTGACCGGGTCTATCTGGATCCATACGTTATCATGGCAGATGGCCAGTGTGCCGTGTTTAATCAAGGTGATATATACAGGTTCGCCGCTGTCGGTGAAATAACGTTCGACTTCATATTTCGTGACCGGTTTGCCGTCGGCTTTCCAACCTTCGATGCCGCCGATCAGACTAACCACCTCATAGCCTGCCTTCGCCAGGGCCTCAGCGGCTTCGCCGCTACGGACGCCGGTGCGGCAGTAGAGATACAAAGGTTTGGAAGATTCAAAGGCGGCCTTCACCATCGGAAGGAAGCCGTCGGATTTCCAGTCGAAGTTGACAGCTCCCGGCAGGTGACCTTCTGCGAATTCTTCGGCCGTCCGGACATCGACGATCCGGCCGTCGGCCGACAGGGTCGCCTGTTCGAAAGCAGCGGCGTTCATCTTTTCATAAGGCGTACAGCCAAACAACAGGCTGGCCGCCCCTAGAATCATCAAAGAGTAAAGAAAGCTTTTCATGAGAATAGATTTTGGGGTGGTGTAGCGTGGCGCCTATGGTCTTGACTGACAAGCATTTCCTCAAAATCGATTGCGTCAAAATGCGCAACCGATTATTGGGAAAAGATTGAAAATCAGTCATGTAGATGCCACACAAATATAACTTTTTTTTATCTTTGACGTATGAAAAAGATTTTGTTTGTCTTCGTTTTGTGGTTGGCAGGTGGTTTTTGCTGGGCACAGCTTCCGACGGGGACCTGGTCGGGAGCGCTGGATATTCAGGGAAGTTCGCTGACGCTGGTGTTTCATTTTTCCGAAGAGGGATGCAAGATGGACGTCCCTGATCAGGGCGCCAAAGGCATTGCGGCTGCGGCGTCGCTGACGCCGCTCGGAGCCATTCACATCAACGTGGCCGCCATCGGTGCCTCGTTCGAAGGATTTCGTTTCGGTGAAAAGATCAACGGTACCTTCAAGCAGAATGGTGTTTCTCTCCCGCTGACTCTCGTCCCCGGGGCGTCGCAGCGCGAGCGTCCCCAGACACCAAAGCCACCGTTCCCTTATACAACGGAAGAAATCTCGTTCTCCAACGGCGAGGCTGTACTGAAAGGGACTCTGACGCTGCCGTCCGACTGGAATAGCAAGACGCCGGTCCTGTTAATGGTGACTGGCAGCGGTCTCCAGAACCGGGATGAGGAGCTGTTTGAACATAAGCCATTTTCCGTCATCGCCGACTATCTCGCCCGGCGCGGCGTCGCCACGCTTCGCTACGATGACCGCGGCTTCGGAGAATCGACGGGCGACGTCATGCTATGTACCACGGAAGATTTGAAAGAAGATGCCGCCGCCGGCATTGCGTTGCTCCGCGACCGCTTCGAAATAGTGGGCGTGCTTGGTCATAGCGAGGGAGGCACGATTGCCTTGATGCTGGCCGCCGAAAAGAAGGTCGATTTCATCGTCAGTCTGGCCGGCATGGTCATCTCCGGCCGGGAGACCCTGTTGGACCAGAACCGCCGCGGGCTGGCGCAGGCCGGCTTCGACGAAGCGACCACCGAGGCCTATTGCAAGGCGCTCTCCGACACCTTCGATGCCGTCGTTGCTGCCCGGCCGCTGCCCGCCCTAGACCGATTTGATCTGCCCGCCGCATTGCAGCAGAATCTGCAGCAAGTCCAGGCTCAGCTGGGGCTTCCGTATCTTCGCCATTTCGTCCAACTGGATCTGTCTCAGCGGCTCGCCGAAATCTCCTGTCCCGTCCTGGCCCTGAACGGAACGAAAGACACCCAAGTGGACTGTATGCTGAATCTCACCGCCCTGAAAAACGGCCTGCCTGCCTCTGCCCACAATGACATCCGTCCCCTGGAAGGCCTGAATCATCTCTTCCAGCACTGCAAGACCGGCCTGACCACGGAGTATCCACAGATCGAAGAGACCTTCGCGCCGGAAGCTCTTGAGCAGATTGCCGCCTGGCTGGCTGTCCTGCGCTGAGCCTTGTCTGATTGTAAAAAATAGCTAAAGATAGGCAGCGGTGACGGAATCAGGACAGGAAAGGAGGCCGGCGGGAGCGCCGGCGTAGAGCAGGCGACCGCCCTCTTCGCCGGCCCCGGGCCCGAGTTCCAACAGAAAGTCGGCTGAACGGATGACATCGAGGTTGTGTTCGATCATGTAAACCGTGTTGCCGCGTTCTACCAAGGAGTCGAACAGGCGGATGATATGGCGGATGTCCTGGATGTGGAGGCCGTCTGTGGGCTCGTCGACAATGAAGATCTTGTCTTCTACACCAAGATAGGAGGCCAGCTTGAGCCGCTGCAGCTCGCCCCCCGACAGGGTAGAGAGCGCCTGGTTCAGGTGGAGGTATTGCAGGCCGACGTCCACCAGCGGCCGCAATTTCTTTTCGATCACTGTTCCGGCGAAGAAGCGGGAGGCCAGCCGGACCGACAGGTCCATGGTCTGGGCGATGTTGAGCGTCTCGCCCGTCGTCGGGCTGGTCAGCGTGTAGCCCAACGCTTCGTCCCGGTACCGCAGTCCGCCGCAGGCCTCGCAAGTCGTCTCGATGGCATCCATGAAGGCCATCTCCGACACGATGACACCTTTGCCGCCGCAGACGGGGCAGGCGCCAGCGCCATTGAAGGTGAAGTAGGTTTCCTTCAGTTTATGGGCCTTGGCGAAGGCCTTGCGGATGTCGCCGGCCACATCCATATACGTGCCGGGCGTGGAGCGGAGGCTCACGCCGATGTTTTTCTGGCTGATGTAGATCACCTTGTCGGGATCGGGATACTGCTGCCGGAAGCACTCCATCAGTGAACTCTTGCCGGAACCGGCCACGCCGGCGATGACACCGAAAATGCCCAACGGGAAATCGACTGTCAAATCACGCAGGTTGTTGAGTGACGCATGCTCCACCCGGAATGATCCGGAACCTGCCCGTGGCGAAACCTTGAATGGCAACCGTCCTTCTACCAGATGCCCCGTGGCCGTGTCGCTACGCAGCAATTCGTCGAACGAGCCCTCGAACTGGATCCGGCCGCCGTCGATACCGGGACCCGGCCCCAGATCCACGATGTGGTCGGCGATGCGGATCATCTCGGGATGATGCTCCACCAGCAGGACGGTGTTGCCTGCATCACGCAGCCGGCGCACCGAGCGCTTCAGGCGCTCAATGTCGCGCGGGTGCAGCCCTACGCTCGGTTCGTCGAGAATGTAGAGCACATCGGCCAGCGACGAGTTGATGTATTTGGCGATCTTGCAGCGCTGCGCCTCGCCGCCGGAGAGCGTGCCGACAGGCCGGCTGAGCGAGAGGTAGCCGAGTCCGATTTCCTCCAGGGCGGAGAGTCGCGTCCCGATGGCGGCCTTCAGGTCGGTGGCCAGTGGATCGGTGAGTCCCTGCACCCAGGCGTTCAGCCGCGTGACACTCATCGCGCAGACCTCGGCGATGTTTTTCCCTTCGATATGGCAGGTCAGCACTTTCGGGTTGAGGCGCGTGCCGCCGCAGTCGGGACAGGTTCCCATCGTGAGCATCGGATTCAGTACGGCTGCGTGCAGCAGGCCTTCTTCCGAATTGATGATGCTGCGGTACATGCGCGGGATCAGGCCTTCGTACTTGGCGGTTTTCGGCCAGTTCTTTGGCGGATTCTTGAGGCGGATCTGCGGGCTGTTGAGGAAGAGGTCGAGTTCTTCGGGCGAATAGTCCTTGATCTTCTTGTCGAGGTCGAACAGGCCGCTGTGTGCGTAGCGGATCCAGCGCCAGCCGCCCTTGCCGAAGGCGATGTAGTGGATGGTATCCTCGTCATTGAGGCTCTTGTCGAAGTCCACGAGCTTGTGGATGTCGAGTTCGCGGATCTCGCCCAGACCGGCGCAGCGCGGGCAGCTCCCTTGCGGATGATTGAAGCTGAAACTGTCGGAGTACCCGACGAACGGCTTGCCTACCCGGGAAAATAGCAGGCGCAACAGGGCATAAATGTCAGTATAAGTGCCGACGGTAGATCGGGAGTTCTGTGCGGGTTTTTTCTGGTCAATGACGATGGCGATGGGCAGGCCTTCGATGGAGTCGACCTTCGGCCGTCCGTATTTCGGGAGATATTGTTGGACGAAGGTAGGGAAGGTGTCGTTGAGTTCGCGGCGGCTTTTTGCGGCGAGCGTGTCCATCACGAGCGAACTCTTGCCGGAGCCCGAAACGCCGGTGAAGATGGTGATCTTGTATTTGGGAATGTCGAGCGACAGGTCGCGGAGGTTGTTCTCGCGCGCCCCGCGGATGCGGATGGTATCAAAGGTTTGCATGATGTTTCTTTTTGTAAATCCGGACGGCTGCGACGCCGGCCGCGATGCCGGCGATGGCCGCAAGGCTCACCAGGCCCCAATTCGGCCTGTCGTTGGCCACGATAACTTCGGTCGCCCCGCTAGCCAGGGCGGCCTTGGCTTCAGCCGGTTCGGCCTGCTCAATCGCTTCAGCGGGCGGCGGCCCGGCCAGAAGCGCGAGCAGGGCATCGACAGGTTGCGTGAGCGAGTCGGGCAGGATGACCACGGGCGTGCCTACTTCGACGCGTTCTTTCAGGTCGAGGATTTCGTCGTTGCGCAGGCGGATGCACCCTTCTGTGGCCCGGCTTCCAATCGATTCCGGGAGATGGGTCCCGTGGATGCCGATGGTGATGTAGCCCGGTACATCGAGCCGGAGGAACCACGGACCGTAGGCGTTCGGAACAGGCCCTTTCCCGTCGCCGAAATCATGGCTGAGACCGGCGGAGTTGAGCAGTTGGTTGATAGGGAAGCGGCCTTCGGGGGTCCGATGGTCGCCCTTTTTGGTCTTGTTGCCGTAATTCTCGCCGCAGGCGATGCGGTAGGTCCGTTCAATCCGGCCACCGGGCGCTATCAGCGTGAGCGTCAGTTTCTGCTTGTCGACCAGCAGGAAAGCCGTGGTATCCAGCCCTGCAAACCAGGAATCGATCCCGTCGCACCGGCCCGGAAGGGCGGCTGCAAACAAAAAGAGGAGACAAATGAAGCACTGTTTCATAATTCAGCTTTTTACGACGGGGGAATCGGAGAGATACAAGCCGTAGGAGTGTTTGATCTCGTTCATCACGAATGACGACTGGATGCTGCCGATCGTGTCGAGGGAACCAAGTACGTTGATGATGAAATCGTTGTATTGTTTCATGTTGCGCGCCCGGATCTTGAGCAGGTAGTCGTATTCGCCGGAGATATTGTAACATTCGGCCACCTGGGGAATCTGGCGGATCATCCGGGTGAAGTCGCGGGCTACGTCGCGCGACATCTGTTTCAGTTTGACGGAACAGTACACTTCGAAACCCAGATCGAGCTTCTCCGCATCGAGGATCGCAACGTACTGCCGGATATACCCCTCCCGTTCCAGTCGTTTGAGCCTTTCGAAAACCGGTGTCGTGGACAGATTGACCTTTGCCGCCAGTTCCTTCGTCGTCTGCCGCGCATCCTCCTGTAAAGCGCGTAGAATTTTTATGTCAATTTCGTCAATCATTTAGAATAATTTTCTAATTGAATCAAAAATTATGGCAAAAATAGAAATATTTTCCGAATTATCGTAGACTATTGTCTGCGAAGATGCTGACATCTATCTTTGTATCCGACATCCATGCATAGATGTCGGAAATAAAAAGAAAGCTATGAAGAAGCAAGGCATCGGCACGCGTTGCGTGCACGCAGGCTATAAGCCCGGAAAGGGGGAGCCCCGGCAGATTCCGATCATCCAGAGTACGACCTTCAAATACGAGACTTCCGACCAGATGGGCCGGTTGTTCGACCTCGAAGAAAGTGGGTACTTCTACACCCGCCTCCAGAACCCGACCAACGACCACGCGGCGGCCAAGATCGCCGCCCTCGAGGGCGGCGTGGGTGCTATGCTCACCTCCTCGGGCCAGGCGGCGAACCTGTTCGCCTGCCTCAACATCTGCCAGGCCGGCGACCATATCGTCAGCGCCGCCAATATCTACGGCGGCACCTTCAACCTTCTGGGCGTCACCCTCACGAAAATGGGTATCGGCGTGACTTTTGTCAATCCCGACGACCCCGAGGAGAGAATCGCCGCGGCGTTCCGCCCCGAAACAAAACTCCTCTTCGGAGAAACGCTCTCCAATCCGGGCGTGGAAGTGCTCGACATCGAAAAATTCGCCCGCATTGCCCATACGCACGGTGTGCCGCTGATTGTCGACAATACTTTTCCCACGCCGGTATTTTGCCGGCCTTTCGAATGGGGCGCCGATATCGTGACTCACTCGACTACAAAATATATGGATGGCCAGGGCGTGGCCGTGGGCGGCGCGTTGGTGGACAGCGGCAACTTCGACTGGGCGGCGCACGCCGACAAGTTCCCCGGCCTCTGTACGCCCGACGCTTCGTACCACGGACTCGTCTATACCCAGGCATTCGGCCGAGCCGCCTACATCACCAAGGCCACTACGCACCTGATGCGCGACCTCGGCTCGATCCAGAGTCCCCAGAACGCCTTCTACCTGAACCTCGGCCTGCAGACGCTGCATCTGCGGATGCCCCGCCACAGCGAAAGCGCGCTTGACGTGGCGCGGTTCCTCGAGCGCCATCCCGACGTGGCCTGGGTGAAGTACCCCGGACTACCGGGCGACAAGGAGCACGCAAAAGCGCTGAAATATTTACCGGAAGGCACCAGTGGCGTGCTGTGCCTGGGCCTGAAGGGCGGGCGGGATTTCGACAACCGTTTCATGGACGCCTTGCGGCTTATCACCATCGAAACACACGTTGCGGACTGCCACAGCTGCATCCTGCACCCTGCTTCGCATACGCACCGCCAGCTCAGCGACGCGCAACTGCGCGCCGCGGGCATCGACCCTGGCCTGATGCGCCTGAGCATCGGGTTGGAAGATGTCGAAGACATCATTGATGACTTGTCCCAGGCGCTGGAGGCGGCCCATCAGGCATGATCCGGCACGAACTGATTCTGGACGGTTTCGCCTTTGAGGCGGGTGGCTGGCTCGACCGGGTGAAGGTGGTGTACCACACTTCGCCCGAGCGGCGCGGCCGCGTCGTGTGGATTTGTCACGCACTGACGGCCAACAGTGATCCGGAGGACTGGTGGCCCGAAATGGTGGGACCGGGCAAGTTCTTCGATACAGAGCGCGATTATATCGTCTGTGTCAATATACTGGCTTCGCCATACGGTTCCTCGGGCCCGGCGTCGGACGACCCGGTAACGGGGCGGCCGTACTTTTTCGACTTTCCGGCCGTCACGGTCCGCGATATGGTGGCGGCGATGGCCGCTGTCCGGCGGGAGTTGGCGATTGAACGGATTGATCTGCTGGTGGGTAGTTCCATCGGTGGGTTCCAGGCGGTGGAATGGGCTGTCACGGAACCCGATTTATTCGATTGGGCCGCTTTCATCGCCACCTCGCCGCGGGTATCCCCATACCTGTCGGCCGGCATCGAGACGCAGCGGATGGCCCTTGAGGCCGATGCGACGTTCCGGCCGGCCACCTCGCTTGCGGGTGGCACCGCCGGTCTCCGATGTGCGCGCGCCCAGGCGCTGATCTCCTACCGCTGTTTCGAAGGCTATGGCCTCACGCAGGCCGAGGCCGACGACGATACACTCTTTGCCTCCCGAGCGGCTTCCTATGAACGGTATCAGGGAGAAAAGCTGGTCCGGCGCGGCTTCGATGCGTATTCTTATTATTATCTTTGTAATGCTGTAGACAGCCATAACGTGGGCCGCGGCCGCGGCGGCGTAGCTGCGGCGCTGGGCCGCATCCGGGCAAAGACGGTCGTCGCCTCGATCGATACCGACTGCATCTTCCCGCCTGCCGAGATTGAAGTCTGGGCTTCCTGCATTCCCGGAGCCGTGTATAAGCGTTTAACCTCGTCTTTCGGCCATGACGGTTTTCTCCTGGAAACCGAACAATTGAAACAATTGCTATGCAAGTATTGAAATTTGGCGGCACGTCGGTGGCGCGCCCGGAAAGAATCATCGAAATTGTCCGTACGTCGCTCGAGCGCGACCGGACCCTGCTTGTGTGCTCGGCCATCAGTGGTTGCACTGACACCTTGATTCGGCTCGGCCGGTTGGCGGCGGCGCGCGATGAGGTCTATCTGACGGAGCTCGACGCTCTATATCAGAAGCATCGCCACCTGATGGAAGGCCTGCTGCCGGCCGACCGGCTGCCGGCTGTCACCGAGACGGTCGACGGACTCTTTGATTCTCTTCGGGGCATCCTCCATGGTGTGTTCCTCCTGGGCGAACTCAGTCCGACGAGCCTCGACGCCGTGCAGAGCTTCGGTGAACTTTTTTCGACGAAAATCCTCGCCGATAAATTCACCTCGCTCGGCATTCCCTGCCGCTGGCTCGATTCGCGCGAAATCATCCGAGCGGTCGGCGGAGTCGTGGATACTGCGAAAACCTACGCCAACGTGGCGGCTGCCATCGAGGCCTATCCCCATACATCCCTTTTCATTGCGCCCGGTTTCATTGCTTCCGACGAACAGGGCCGCGTCACGACCCTGGGCCGCGGGGGCAGCGACTATACCGCTTCGCTCTTCGCAGTCGGCGTCAACGCCCGGCTGGTCGAGATCTGGACCGATGTGCCCGGTATCATGACGTCCAATCCCAAGACCGTCCCGACCGCCCGTACCATCCGCAACATCTCCTACCGGGCGGCGCAGGAACTCTCGCACTTCGGGGCGAAAGTCATCTTCCCGCCGACCATCCAGCCCGTGGTCAACGAGGGAATCCCGATCTATGTGAAAGATACGTTTACGCCCGACGATCCCGGAACGCTTGTAGAAAAGAATCCGCCGCGGCGCGAAGAGGCGCTGCTGGGCATCGCCAATTCCGACAAGATAGCCCTCATCTCGCTGGAAGGCAGCGGGATGGTCGGCATCCCAGGCTTCTCGTCGCGACTTTTCGACGCCTTGACCCGTGCGGGCATCAACATCATTCTGATCACGCAGGCCTCATCGGTCCACACCATGTGCATCGCCATCGCCGAAGCCGATGCGCCGGCCGCCAAAAAGGCCGCCGACACCTGTTTCGCCTACGAAATTTCGCTAGGCAAGCTCCAGCCGCTGAAGGTCGAGAAAGGTTATTCAATCGTTTGTCTGGTGGGCGACGACATCCTGGGACACAGTGGCGCGACGGGAAGGATGCTTGCGGCGCTCGGCGCCCGTGGCATCCCGGTCCGCGCCACGGCGCAGGGCTCTTCCGAACGGAACATTTCGGTGATTGTCGCCTCCGACAAGGCGGACGAGGCCATCCGGGCCATCCACAACGAGTTCTTCGACCGCTCGCCGCTGCAGACGGTGAACTTGTTCATCGCCGGGTACGGGACGGTCGGCAAGGCGCTGGTAAAAATGATTTTCGAGAATCACGATGCCATTGCGGCGCGCACGGGCAAGGATCTGCGCATCTGCGGCCTGGCCAACAGCCGCCGTTATCTGATCGATACCGCCGGGGTAGATTCCGCTGCATTGGCCAACGGGGTTGCCGGATCCTTCTTCGGTGCTCTGGCCGATCTGTCACTGGCCGGCTCCGTGTTTGTCGACTGTACGGCCAGCGAGGAAACAGGCCTGCGGTATCCGCAGTTGATGAAGGCCGGCTATGACATCGTGGCCTGCAACAAGATCCCGTTTGCCGGAAGTGCAGCACGCTATGCCGCGCTGGTTGGTACAGCGGCTCGTGAACACGTGGGTTTGCGTTATGAGACGACGGTCGGCGCCGCGTTGCCGATCCTCTCGACGCTGGAGCGGGCAGCCGTCTCGGGCGACACGGTCGTGTCAGTCGAGGCTGTCCTTTCGGGAACGCTCAACTATCTCTGCGACCGCTATGAAGGACACGATTTCGCTGCGCTTGTGGAAGAAGCCCGACAGAAAGGCTACACTGAGCCCGATCCTTCGATCGATCTGAGCGGCCGCGACGTCCTGCGCAAAACACTCATCCTCGCCCGCGTGGCGGGTTTCCCGCTGGAAGAGAAAGACGTGCTCCTGACGCCTTTCCCCGCCGAGACCGAGCTGGCTGCTGCTTATGCGGAAGCCACCGCCCAAGGCCTTCGCCTGCGCTATGTCGCCCGTCTGGACGGACAGGGTCACGCCATCGTCGGCCTGCAGGCTGTCGGTCCCGACAGTCCGTTGTTTACGCTTACCGGCACCGATAACTGTGCCGTCATCACGACCGCCGACTATCCGTCGCCGCAAGTCATCCGCGGCGCCGGCGCCGGCCCCCGCCAAACTGCAGCCGGCGTCCTTCACGACATCCTGGCACTCTAACCGACTGTTCTCCCATCTTTTCGCTGCAATGTACACACTTGTCAATCAGCGACTTATGAAACCTGATCCCTCTGATTCCGAGGGGGATCACTTTCTATAAACACCTGTAAATCAGGTGCGTCCGTTGCAGCGCAAAAGGAATAACTAATATCGTACGTACAACAATGAAAGTAGCCATTGTAGGCGCCACCGGATTGGTAGGCACCCGAATGATCCAAGTCCTCGAAGAGAGGAAGTTCCCTGTCGATGAGTTCATCCCGGTCGCTTCCGAACAGTCGGTCGGAAAGACCGTCGTTTTCTGCGGCAAGCCGTATATTGTCGTAAGTGCCGACGAGGCAATTGCCCGTCGGCCGGCGCTGGCGATCTTCTCCGCCGGGGCCGCGGCTTCGCGGGTGCTGGCGCCCCGCTTCGCCGCCGCCGGCTGCCGCGTCGTCGACAACTCCTCCTGCTGGCGGATGGATCCCGACAAAAAACTCGTTGTGCCCGAAATCAACGCCGACGTCCTGACGGCCGACGACTGGATCATCGCCAACCCCAATTGTTCCACCATCCAGATGTTGCTGCCGCTGGCGCCGCTCCACAAGGCCTTCACGATCAAGCGCGTCGTCGTCTCGACCTACCAGAGCATCACCGGAACCGGCCAAAAAGCCGTGGTCCAGATGGCTGCCGAGCGGGAAGGGAAGGCCTGGGGCGAATATCCGGCCGTGTATCCCTATCCCATCGACGGCAACATCCTGCCGCACATCGACAGTTTCCTGGACAACGGCTACACAAAGGAGGAGATGAAGATGGTCAATGAAACCCACAAGATCCTTGATCCCGCCATCGCCGTGAGTGCTACCACCGTGCGCGTCCCTGTCCGCGGCGGCCACAGCGAATCGGTGAACGTGGAATTTGACAAGCCGTTCGAGCTGGCCGACGTCCGCCGGATCCTTGGCAACACGTCTGGTGTGGTTGTGCAGGATGACCCCGCCCACAACGTCTATCCCATGCCGCTCTATGCCGAAGGCCGAGACGAGGTCTTCGTCGGCCGCATCCGCCGCGACTTTACTGTTCTCAGTGGACTGAACTTCTGGTGCGTGGCCGACAATCTCCGGAAAGGTTCTGCTACCAACGCTGTCCAAATCGCCGAAGTCCTCCTTCAGAAAAAGTTCCTATCTTTGCAGGCATAACGCCCGTCTATGTCAGCTACGAAAGATGTTCTGCTGAATGACATCCGCAGCGGAGCATCGCTGGGGCTTCGGGAGCGTGTGCGACTCACGCTGCTGCTCAGTGGTCCTGCGATTCTCGCCCAGTTCGCTTCCGTCCTGCTGCAGTTCATCGATGCATCGATGGTCGGCAGCCTGGGCGCGGGACCTTCGGCCTCAATCGGCCTTGTATCAACCAGTACCTGGTTATGCGGTGGATTCTGCATTGCGCTGGCACAGGGTTTTTCCGTGCAGGTCGCCCATCGTGTCGGAGCCGGCGATTTTGCCGGAGCCCGGCAGGTGCTCCGGCAGGGTCTGGTGTCCGTCGCCGTTTTTTCTATGGCGCTTTCACTGATTGCGATCGGCATTGCCGGGCCGCTGCCGCACTGGCTGGGTGGGGAAGAAGCCATCCGCGCTGACGGAACCGCGTATTTCCGCATCTATGCCTGTTTCCTGCCGATGATGCAGCTCGGCTTTTTTGCCAGTACGATGCTTCAGTGCAGCGGAGAAATGAAACTGCCCAGCTTGCTCAATATCGTCATGTGCATCCTTGACGTAGTTTTCAATTGCCTGCTGATTTTTCCCGCCCGGGAAGTCCGGCTGTTCGGCATTGAGCTCACGCTCCCCGGTGCCGGGATGGGGGTCCGAGGCGCGGCTTTGGGTACGGGGTTGGCGGAAACCGTAGTCGCACTCCTGATCTTGTATTTCCTGCTGGTCCGTAACCGGAACCTGTCCATTGTCGGCGAACCGGGCTCTTTCCGCCCGGAACGCGACTGCTTGAAGAAGGCATTCGGTATCACTGGGCCCATGTGGTTGCAGAATCTTGTGATGCGGGGTGCCCATGTCATGAGCACGCTCATTGTCGCTCCGCTCGGAGCTGTTTCCATTGCCGCGAATTCGTTTGCCATTATCGCGGAAAGTTTCTGCTATATGCCTGGATACGGTATGGGCGACGCGGCTACGACCCTGGTCGGCCAGAGTCTGGGGGCGGGTCGCAAGGATCTGGCCCGCGCTTTCTCCCGCGTGACCCTCGCGCTGGGTATCGGAATCATGGTGGCTCTGGCCGTAGCCATGTTTTTTCTGGCTACGCCCATCATGCGTTTGCTGAGTGTCGATCCCGACGTCGTAGCCCTCGGTGCCCGCTGTCTGCGGCTGGAGGCTTTCGCCGAGGCCGGTTATGCGGCGGCGATTGTGGCGAACGGAGCTTGCGTGGGTGCCGGGGACACCAAAGTACCGGCCGCGATGAACCTGATCAGTGTCTGGCTTGTCCGGATTGGTCTGGCTTTGCTGCTTACGCCTCGTCTGGGATTGATGGGGTACTGGATTGCCATGTGCGTCGAACTGAATGTCCGTGGCCTATTCTATCTGCTCCGGGTTCACGGGACCCGCTGGATGGAGCACAATTTGACAAATACCCAATTAGCATATGAAACTCATTAAGAATCAAGAATTCGGCGGCGAACGGCCGCTGTTCGAGGTCCACGGCGCCCGCCTGGAGAACATCACCATCGTCGATGGCGAATCGGGTATCAAGCACTGCAGCGACATCGAAGCCGATGCCTGTAAGTTTTACGGTAAGTATCCCTGGTGGCACGTCGACCGTTGTCTGATTACGAACTGCTACTTTGCACCGGGCTCTCGTTCCGCCATCTGGTACACCAACGACCTGGTGATGCGTGACTGTACCATTGACGGCCCGAAATTCTTCCGCGAGATGAAGAACGTCACGCTCGAGCGCGTGCTCATCACCGACGCCGACGAGACCTTCTGGAAGGTGGACGGCCTGAAGATCAAGGACGTGGAGCTGCGCGGCGGCACGTATCCCTTCATGTTCTCCCGCAATATCGAGGTGGACGGGCTGGTGAGCGACGCCAAGTACGTGTTCCAGTACTGCAAGGACGTGGTGGTCCGCAACGCGAAGATCACGACCAAGGACTCCTTCTGGGAGTGTGAGAACATCACGATCTACGATTCCGAACTCAACGGCGAGTACCTGGCCTGGCATTCGAAGAACGTGCGGCTGGTAAACTGCAAGTTGAGCGGCGAGCAGCTGCTGTGTTATGCAAAGGACCTCGTTTTGGAGAATTGTACGTTTGACGCCGCCTGCGACCGGGTCTTCGAATACTCGACGGTGGAAGCCGACATCCGCGGCCATATTGATAACATCAAGAATCCGACTTCCGGCCATATCGTGGCCGACAGCATCGGCAGCGTTACCTTAGATGAGAACATCCGCCAGCCTGCCGATTGCGTGATCACGGTTCGCAAGTAGGACGTTCTGCGGCCATGAAAGCTTCTTTCGATTTCGAAACGCCCCTCGACAGGCGTCACAGCGGCAGCTACAAATGGGACGCGGACCTGCCGGACGGCGTCGTCCTGACACCGGCGCAGCGCGACCGCGTCATTCCGCTCTGGGTGGCGGATATGGATTTCCAGGCGGCGCCCTGCATCCTTGACGCGTTGCAACGCCGGGTGGAGCACGGCGTCTTCGGCTATACGCGCGTGCCGGATTCCTACTATGAATCGGTCATCAGCTGGTTCGGGCAGCGGCACGGCCTGGCCCTGCAGCGCGATTGGATCCAGTACACCACCGGCGTAGTGCCGGCGTTGTCGGCCGTCATCAAGGCGCTGGCTGCGCCCGGCGAGGGCGTGATCGTCCAGACACCGGTTTATAACTGCTTCTTCTCGTCAATCCGCAACAACGGCTGCCGCATCGTGTCCGCTCCGCTCTTGCGTTGCGATTTGCCTGATGGCCGTTTTACGTATCAGATGGATTTCGATGCACTGGAAAAAGCCTGCGCCGACCCCGGCAACCGGATCCTGCTGCTGTGCAATCCTCATAACCCGGCCGGCCGCCGCTGGACGGCAGAGGAACTCCGCCGCGCCGGCGACATCGCCCGGCGCCACAATGTGATTGTCATCTCCGACGAGATCCATTGCGAGATCGTTGCTCCTGGAACGGCCTATACGCCATACGCTTCACTCGGCGAGGCGTACCGCCGCGATTCCGTGACGCTCTGCTCGCCTTCCAAGAGTTTCAATACCGCGGGCCTGCAGATTGCCAATATCATCTGTGAGCGCCCCGAATGGCGGGAGAAGATCGACAAGGCCATTAACATCAACGAAATATGCGACGTGAATCCTTTCGGTCCTGTTGCCCTGGAGGCAGCCTATTCAGAAGAGGGTGCCCGCTGGCTCGTGGCGCTGAACGAAGTCATCTGGAAGAACTACGAAATGCTCTGCGCCCGGTTCCACAGCGCGCTGCCAGAGTTCCCGGTGGCTGAGTTGGAAGCGACTTATCTGGCCTGGATCGATACCTCGGTCCTGCCCCTCCCGTCAGAAGTGATTGAAGCCGAATTGCTTCGAAGAGAACAAGTGTGGGTCAACGCCGGCTTGATGTACGGTGCCGATGGCTTCATCCGCATCAACCTGGCCTGTCCCTCCGCGCGCCTGCAGGAAGGCCTCGACCGCGTTGTTGTCGGTCTGCAGCGACTGCTGCACGTCTGAACCCTGCGCTCTTTGTAGATTTGCCATAAATTGACTACCTTTAAAGTCAATTATGAAAAAGAAATCAATCCTTCATATCGTTCTGGTGCTGTTGCTGGCAGCCGTCCTGGGCGGTTGCGTCTATCTGAACAGCCTGATGCCCATCATTACGGGGTATGCCGCCAAGAACCTGGCCTCCGCCGTGTTCGTTTCCGGCCGTGAACCGGCCGACGTCGAAGCGCTTGACCTGCATTTCTCCTTTATCAAGTTTACCCGCAACCGGGTTGACTTTGAAAACCATACGGTGACCAGCCGTTTCTTGTGGAGCAAATCGACTGCACTCTATCGCGATGGCTATGGCGTAACACTCCTCCGCGGCCGAAAAGCGAAGGAGCGGTTGCTGGCGCAATCCTTCCCGCTACCGCCCGAGCCCGCAGGCTCCGAGAGCCTGCAGCCTGGCGATTCCGCCACTTCGGCTCGTCTGGCGCCCATTGCCAAAGCCCTGGTCGATGACCACGTTTACAACGGGACACCTTTCGCTTTCGTGGTCCTGTACAAAGGTGCGATCGTGGCAGAACGATACCGCACGGGCATGACAGAAGACACCCGGCTCCTGAGCTGGAGCATGGGCAAGAGTTTTACCAACGCACTTGTCGGTCTCATGACAGGCGACGGGCTGTTGGATATCTATGCCCCGATGGACATCCCCCAGTGGAAAGACGACAACCGCAGCGCCATTACGCTCAACGACCTGATGCAGATGCAGAGCGGCCTGGAATGGAATGAGAACTACGGCAATCGTTCCGATGTCAATCTGATGCTGCACCGCGAGGAGGATATGGGCCTGTTCGCCCTTTCGAAACCGTTGATGGCCAAGCCCGGTACGCACTGGTACTACTCCAGCGGCAGTACCAATATCATCATGCACTATCTCCGTGGCAAGTTTGCCTCCGATACGGAATTCTGGTCGTATATCCGTTCGCGTCTCTTCACGCCGCTCGGCATCCGCAATGCTTGTTTCGAGCCGGACATGAGCGGCACGCCCGTCGGTTCGTCCTATCTCTATGTGACGGCGCGGGATTATGCCCGTTTCGGTCAGATGTATCTCGACGATGGATGTGTGGCCGGCACGCGGATCCTCCCGGAGGGCTGGGTCGATTACAGCGTGACACCCGCCTCCGACAGCGAAGGCGGTTATGGCGCGTTCTTCTGGTTGAACCAAAACAAATCGTGCCCCGACGTGCCGGAAGACATGTTCTCCTGCCAGGGCCACGACGGTCAGGAAATCTACATCATTCCTTCTCAGGATCTGGTAGTGGTCGTGCTGGGCTATTCGCCGAAGCCCGATCGCGTGATTGATTTCAACGCACTGCTCCGCGACATTATCGCCGCTTTGTAACCGTCGGGCGGACGGGTTCGTCGATGAGTTTCAAGTAACCCCAGTTTTCCGGCATGTGCATGTTCACTTTGCCGGTGGGATTCCAGACCCAGTTTTCTTCGGGACCTTCCTTGACCATCCACTGTACGCGGGAAAAGTTGATCCGCCACACGGGGATTGACTTGGGATGGGTGGAGCCGTAGGTAAGAGATGCGAAGGGGATGGCCATCTCCACGGTCCAGCCCAGGTCGGGCCGCCGGTTGTCATTGATTTTCCCATCGACATGGACTTTCAGTCGGACGCCCCGGCAGTCCCAGGGCAGGAAGAAACTGCCGCCGCGGAAATAGGGCCGGTCCATCAGCAGGTCCATCAGCGTGCCGAAGGCGTTGCATTCGAATTCGAAGTAGGCTTTGCCGTCTCCCTCGGGATCGATGAAAACCTCGAAGTCGTTGTCGCGGTAAATGATGGCGTCGCGTTCGGTGAGTGACGCTGTGACATCCGTTTCCCGGAGGATGCCGGCGATATAAAGGCATTCGTCATCCCAGAGCATCTTCATCCAAGTGTCCTGGGCAGGCGCCGGCTGATAATCGACGCCGCGGATATCCACGAAGGCCTCGGAAAGGGGGGCCGCTTCCCAGTCTGCCTCGTTCAGCTTCCCGTCGATCCTGATGGGGCCGGTGGTCCGGTAACAGGTATAGGTACGGTGTTCCTGGGCAGTTGCCGTGATACTGGCGAGCAGGAATATGAACATCCAGAGGATATGGAAACAATACTTCATGGCAAGCAAGACAAAGATAAAAAAAATAAGGGGAACCTCCGGAGTTTTTGTATATTTGTTAGATTCTTGAAAAAACGCAAGACAAACCGATACCCTATGAGATCCTTCAGACTTCTGATCCTGACCCTGCTGCTGTCTGTTCCCGCTTTTGCGCAACAGCAGCCCGTCTCCTGGAAGGCCGAAGCCGTCCAGGTGGAAGGCAACACCTATGAGATCCGCGCGACCGGTTCGATCGCCGGCAACTGGCACATCTACGACCTGACCGACTACGGCTCAAGCGGCCCCAACGGCACGATCTTCACGGTCGATGCCGGCGACAAGGTGAAACTGCTCGGCGACCCGTACATCGCATCCGAAGTGCACAAAGGCTTCGACGATGTCTTCGGCATCGAGATCGGCACCTGCGGAAGCCCGGTGGTCATCTGCCAGAAGGTGGAGCTTCTCCAAGGCAATGAAGTCACGGTTCCCGTGACGGTGGAATGGCAGGCCTGCAACGACGAGAACTGCATTCCTCCCGATGATTTCACGGTCGATGTGACGCTGCCGGGCGGCGCCGGCCTGCCGGTTCTCGCCCCGGCGGAACCCGAACCAGATCCGAATGCAACCGCGCCGGGTGAAGGCAAGTCCATCTGGGGCCTGATCCTCGAGGCCATCGCCTGGGGTTTCGTGGCGCTCCTGACGCCTTGTGTGTTCCCGATGATTCCGATGACTGTAAGTTTCTTCCTGAAGCAGAACCAGGTCGCGGAAGGGGAGGAGAAGAAGAAGGGCCGCGGCAAGTGGCTCGCCACGATCTTCGGCCTCTCGATCGTAGGTCTCTATACCATCCCCATCGCCGTCATCATCCTGATCACGTACTTCGCCGGCGGCGAAGCCGTGACGGCCGACATCTTCAACTGGCTGGCCACGCACTGGCTTCCGAATATCATCTTCTTCCTGATCTTCATGATCTTTGCGGCCTCGTTCTTCGGCGCCTTCGAGATCACGCTGCCGAATTCCTGGCTCAACAAGTCGGATGAAAAGTCCAACAAGGGCGGCCTGGCCGGCGTCTTCTTCGTGGCCCTGACCCTCGTGCTGGTGTCGTTCTCCTGCACGGGCCCGATCGTGGGTTCGGTGCTCATCAAGAGTACGCAGGGCCAGTTCTGGGAGCCGATCATCACGATGCTCGCCTTCTCGATCGCCTTCGCCCTGCCGTTCACGCTCCTGGCCTTCGCCCCGAGCCTGCTCGACAAACTCCCGAAGAGCGGCGGCTGGCTCAACAGCGTGAAGGTGGTGCTCGGTTTCGTCGAGGTGGCGCTGGGCTTCAAGTTCCTGAGCGTCGCCGACCAGACCTACCACTGGGGCCTGCTCGACCGTGAGGTCTATTTGGCCATCTGGATCGTGGTGTTCTTCCTGCTGGGCCTTTACCTGTTGGGCAAGATCCGTTTCGCCTACGATTCGCCGGTCGAACATCTGAGCGTCTTCCGCCTGATCCTCGTCATCGTGGTCTTTACCTTTGTCGTTTATATGATTCCGGGTATGTGGGGTGCGCCGCTGAAGGCCCTCTCGGGCTATCTGCCACCCATCACCACGCAGGACTTCGTGCTTGACCCGAACCAACATGGCGGGGGTGGGACAACCTATGTGGTCGGCCAGACGCCGCAGGAAGACGAGAACGGAATCCCGACTCACCGCAAATACGCCGATTTCCTGCATATGCCCTACGACATTCCCGCCTTCTTCGACTATGAGGAAGCACGCGCCTACGCCGCCAAGGTCGGAAAGCCTGTCCTGCTCGACTTCACCGGCCACGGCTGCGTGAACTGCCGGGAGATGGAGTCGCGCGTCTGGAGCGATCCCCGTGTCCTGAAGATGATGAAGAACGACTACGTGGTCTGTTCGCTCTTTGGCGATGACAAGAAGGTGCTCGACGAGAAAGACTGGGTCACGACCGAGGACGGCAAGGTGCTCAAGAGCCTGGGCAAGATCAACTCGTACTTCATGATGAAGCGCTATCACGTGAATGCCCAGCCTTACTATGTGATTCTCGACCCGGTTACCGAGAAGAACAAAGTGCCGGCCCGCAGCTACAATCTCGACGTGGACGAATATGTGACCTTCCTGGAGAAGGGATTGGAATAATATTTGCTTGACAACTATTCCGTTATGAAGAAAATATTCCTTTGCTGCCTCTTGCTCGCCGGACTCTCCTGCGCCGGCTTCGCCCAGGACATCCGTGCCGGTGTCCAGGCTCCCGATTTCACCGCCCAGAAAGTGGATGGTACGAACTTCACCCTTTCCTCGCTCCAGGGAAAATACGTGGTGCTTGATTTCTGGGGCAGCTGGTGCAAGTGGTGCATCAAGGGTTTCCCCGATATGAAGGAGGCGTATGCCAAGCACAAGGCCAAGGTGGAATTCGTCGGCATCGCCTGCCGTGATACGGAAGAAAAGTGGAAGGCCGCTACGGCGAAATATGAACTTCCCTGGATCAGTGTCCTGAACCCGGCCGCCAACGACCTGGTCAGGGTCTATGACGTACAGGGTTTCCCCACGAAGATTGTCATCGATCCCCAGGGCAAGATTGTCAAGATCGTGCTGGGAGAAGATCCCGCCTTCTATGATTATTTGAATACCGTTCTGAAATAGACGATAGATTAAAAAGTTATTTGGTTATTAGGAAGGTCCGGGCCGGCTGGGAAGTCGGCCCGGACTTTTTGATAACGAGTCATTGGATAAGTGGACGGAATTTCGTTAATTTGTCTTCCGATGGACAGATTCTCCCGATTCCTGATACTGGCAGGCGGTGTGGCGGCGACGACCACTGCATGCACGCCGCACGCGGTCGAACAGACACGGTTGCCGAACATCGTCTTCATTCTGGCAGATGATTTGGGTTGGGGCGACCTGGGTTGTTACGGACAGCAGCGTTTCCAGACACCGAACATCGATTCCCTGGCGTTGAGGGGGCTTCGATTCACACAGTGCTATTCAGGAACGACAGTGAGCGCACCATCCCGTTCGTGCCTGATTACGGGAACCCATAGCGGCCACACGCCGGTCCGCGGGAATCTCGAGTTGGCCCCGGAGGGTCAGTTTCCCCTGCCGGAAGGGGCCTCTACGCTCTTCCATGACTTGAAATCCGCCGGCTATATTACCGGGGCTTTCGGAAAATGGGGATTGGGGTACGTCGGGACTTCGGGCGATCCGCTCAAACAAGGTGTGGACCGTTTCTATGGTTTCAACTGCCAGCTGCTGGCGCACAGTTATTATCCGGATCACTTGTGGGATAACGATGTCCGGGTAGAACTCCCGGACAACACCGACAGTATCCCCTATGGGCAGGGAACGTATGCACCCGACCTGATTCATCAGCAGGCTTTGGCTTTCCTGGATTCGTCTGCAGCTACCGGCAAACCGTTCTTCCTATGGTATCCGACGACCATTCCCCATGCTGAACTCATTGTACCCGAGGACAGTATCATGATCGGCCTGCGAGGCAGATACCCGGAATCTCCTTATCGTGGCATCGACGACGGCCCTTTTTTCCGCAAAGGCGGCTATTGTTCGCAGGCATATCCCCATGCCGCTTTCGCGGCAATGGTCACCCGGCTGGATTATTACGTGGGTGACCTGGTACGCCGATTGAAGGAACTGGGCATTTACGACAACACGATCCTCATTTTCAGCAGCGATAACGGCCCGCACCGCGAAGGAGGTGCCGATCCGGATTTCTTCGACTCCAACGGTCCTTGGCGAGGCTACAAGCGCGATGTCTATGAAGGTGGCATCCGTGTTCCGATGATCGTGAGTTGGCCCGGTCATGTCAAACCCGGGACGGAAACGGATTTCATGTGTTCGTTCTGGGATCTGATGCCGACTTTTCGGGATCTCACGGGATCGGCATCCCCTGAGGGAATGGACGGCGTGAGCCTGCTCCCCCTGCTGGAAGGGCGTAAAGGGCAGCGAGAACACGACTTCTTGTATTTCGAGTTTCAGGAACTGGATGGCCGGCAAGCCGTCCGGAAGGGCGATTGGAAGCTGGTGCACCTGGATATCCGCAGCGAAGCTCCGCGCTATGAGCTCTACAACCTGGCACGTGATCCGGGGGAAACCCAAGACGTGTCCGCTTTTTATCCCGACATCGTGGCTCGTCTCCTGGCCATCATGGCCAGTGCACATCTCCCCAACCCGGATTTTCCTGTCCTGAAAGGAGAGTAAGCATCGCGTTTTTTTTGAGGGGAGGGGGCGGTTTAACTGTATTATGGATAGGAAATCTATTTTTAACCTAATACAGTTTTCTACCTATGTCAGTCAAACACTTCCTCAAGATGATGTCGCTGGCGCTGGTGCTGCTGTTCGGTTCCACGCAGCTGGCCTCCGCACAGAACATCACGCTGAACTTCGACAGGACGCCCTTGAAGACCGTCCTGAACGAGATCCAGAAGCAGGTGGACTACACGTTTGTCTACAACGACCAGCAGGTCGGTGCCGACAAACCGGTCACCATCCACGTCCAGAACGCCGGCCTGACCGCCGTTCTCGA